>Ga0316207_10003175_pt1 | contig 15694 bp, 15 predicted proteins | sample 6weekpyrite_MG_FD_204943 | JGI IMG/M metagenome (GOLD analysis project Ga0316207, IMG submission 204943) | Microbial mat bacterial communities from mineral coupon in-situ incubated in ocean water Damariscotta River, Maine, United States -... | ecosystem: Environmental > Aquatic > Marine >... | reverse complement strand
ATCATAAGCTGCCTGATCCGTTGCAAAACCACATCGATACACGCCATTATTAATATTTTCGTAAATTGGTTGATTTACTTTATCAATTAAATCGCGCAAACCTTCGGGATAGTAATCCGTCTTTACACCAGTGAATTGATTAAATGCGGAGTTAAGCATGCGAATTATTTCAGATGACTCATTGTTCACAATAGTATTCAGTTTTTTATCCCACAAAACGGGCACTGTAATCTGCCCTGTAAACTCTGCATCAGCTTTTATATAAACTTCATACATGAATTTAAATGCATTTACATGATCAATATACTGCCCCTGTGAGGAGAAGCACCAACCTTTATCTAACATATCAGGTTCAACCGTAGATAAACCTATAACATTTTCCAGTTTTTTAAGTTTTCTAAAAATAACCGTGCGGTGTGCCCAGGGACAGGCATCAGAAACATACAGGTGATAACGCCCTGGCTCTGCTTTAAAACCTTCTCTACCAGAAGGCCCAGCACTTCCATCCTCTGTTACCCAATGACGAAAAGTAGACTCCATTCGATTAAAGTCACCTTCATCTATCTCCCGCTCAAGCCAGTTATCAACCAGCTCACCCTTTATCAACATACCCATAATAAAACCCTTATATATCCATGACTGAACCTTAACTGAAGCTAAACCGCAGATCCACTGATTATCACTGCAATAAACTGCGTAGTAGCTCAAATTATATACAAAAACATGCCGGCTAAACCTGCATCCCTGGTTTGAGAGAGGTATACTCATTTATAAGATTAAAACACTGCCTGTTTCTTCTGGCCACAGGCACAAAGACACAGGTTATAGTTATGATCAAATTAGTGTTTAGCTTACTTATTTTATACTCCCTCTCAGCCTGTGGAAGCTCTCAGCGCTCATTACCCCCCGCTAGTATTTCTGCAGCCGACTCCCCAACAACACAGAAACTCTTTGCTCACTACAATGAGTGGCGAGGTGTTCGATACCGCGAAGGTGGTCAGTCCAAAAACGGAATAGACTGCTCAGGCTATGTACAACTAGCCTATAAACACAAACTAAATAAAAATATTCCCCGCAGCACTGAACTAATGTCCAGTGCAGGAAGGTCAGTTAAGCTTAACAATATACGCCCGGGCGATGTGGTCTTTTTTAAAACCGGCTGGAAAAAAAGACATGTTGGTATCTACGTTGGCAAAGGTGAGTTTATTCATGCTTCAAGCAGTCGAGGGGTTATGAAGTCCCGGCTTAATAATCCATACTGGTCAGAAGCCTACTGGATGTCTCGACGCTATTAACAACAATACTGGCAGCGAAATTAACTTCTGATACAATAGCGCAATGCAGTATAATCAAAAGTTAATTTTTATAGCCCTGGCCTTTACTTCACTGTTTTTTACAGGGTGCTCGTCCAATAAAGTTACTTTTGTAGCTGTTAAGCCAGCAAATCATACTGAGTCTGTTGTGTATATATACAGACCCAGTTTATTAGCAAACCTGATCATCACACCAGAGCTTATACATAATGGTGTAAAGAAAATGGGTATAAGTAATAACAGCTATACTTTTATGCGTTTACCAGCCGGCAAGCACACTTTCAATCTAAAACTGCCAGAACGATATAGCGGCACTCAATCTTTAACAATAAACACCATTCCTGATAAAACCTATTTTCTTAAAGTGAGCACCACACTAACATTTGCAAAAAACAAACCCTATGGCCGTGCGTTTAGCATCAGTCATATTCCTTCAGAGCTGGCTTTAAATGAAATACAACAGCTAAAATTAACTGACAAATCTCAAAATAAGACCGCAAAAAAACTAAAGCCATTTAATGCACCTGAAGGTGTTGAGGATGATCAGTTTTCAATTAATAAAACCCGAAACCCATTTTCGAAATAGTCTGGTGACTAATGCTTTATTCATCATGATCAATATGGATATCATCAGGAAATGGCCTGCCTTTTCCCGTTTCTAGGGCATCTTTAAGACTTAAAAGAAAAACACCCCACTTAGTACTACAATGCGCCATGAATTCAGATGAGCTTTTCCAGTTAGAATGAGAAAACAGCACATAGGTTTGTGCATTTCCAGAACTTAATTCAAACGTAACTTCTGTCCCCATCCAGGCTGCAGGCATTTCTCCACTATGCTGCCAGCGCACCAGGCAGTCAGGTATCAACTCGGTCACCTTAAAATCAGGGCCTTCACCATTAAACCTGAATGCTATATTTGCACCCACATCACCTGCACCTTTTGTATCATGGGTCCACCAGGTAGATAAGCCCTCGTCGGTTGTCAATGCGTTATAGACCTTATTAACATCACAGGCTATTCCAATTCTATGAATAATATCTGGCATTCTTACAGCCTCCTGAATTTTTCACACAACAAATTTAATTAGCAGCGCATACATAAACTCTAGATGTCTCAACTGAAACTTACAGCCAGAAGGTATAATAGTCACTATAGATAGAAAATAAAATGAAACTGACTTTTTAGCATTAACATACCCTTGTGAGCCCGCTATTAGGCTAGCTAATCTCAAACCAGTAAACAGTGCGAGCTTTTGTCATATATCAGAACTTTCACTTACCGCACAGTTTACACTTTGTTTTGTATAAACACAGGATAAAACCATGCCGGTAGAAGTAGATCAGCTTTCTAGAAAGCAAGCCAGGGTACCACACAATATTTTTATGCTAAACCTGGCCTTAATTCACCTGCTAATGACTCCTGCGGCGATAGCCATGGAGATAGGCATACTGGGTATGCTGATTCCCCTGATATTTTCCCTGGGCATTATTTTATATACTTATATCAAAAACAAGCGTTTACAAAACTCCGCACACTGGTTCGTCACAGCCCACTGGAAGTTGTCGCTTAAGCGCTATCGTATGTTGCTAATTTCATACGCAATTACCGCCAGTCTTCTATTAACCGGCTGGTTACTGGCTATGAGCAGCCCAGACCCTAATATGCGGGATATACTTATGACAGTGTTTATTAGAATTGCAATAATGCCTGTATTATTAATGGTAATGATTAACTTCTATCTTGAATCAAGCGCTATAAATATGGCATCCAGAGGTGAGATCCCCGATTCAATGAATCCCTCAGCTGAATAACAGGATGACTAGAAATTATTTAGAATCTGACAATCACGATACTTGCTTCATTACCCCACCTTAATTATTTTCATCCAGCGTTCTGGATATGCTTTCTATCATGACCTTTAACATTTCAAGCTTTTCACTAACTTCAAGCTTTTCTTCATCTGTTAGTGCTGCATAACCCCTGGCATAAGGCCAGCCATAGCCCCAGCGAAAAGGCGTTATAAAATAGGGTGAGCCCCCCATGCGAACCCCGGTTAACATTAACTTTGCAATTTCAGGCTCCCCGGCTTTCTTTACACAACGCTCAAGTTGCTGATCAGCTTTCAACCGCTCCGCATTGGTACCACCTTTCCAGTATGCAAAATCATGACTAATACAACAGTTCACCCAGAGGGACTTCTGCTCAAACGTACCATTTGGAAAAGCACTACAGCCATCTGTAGTAAAGGGTTTTAAATTACCCGCATACCCGGGTGTAAGCAGAATAAAGTAAAGCGTGATTGAAATGATTATTTTCATGTATAAGCCTGTTGTTATTTCAGTCATAATTTTAGATATCTGCTTATGCAAATTACAAGTCATATTAAAGCATGATTTTTTTATTAATATTGATTACTTCATTAGCTGCCATAAAAGCATCACACTTTTCATAACTATCCCGATAAATATCACGAGCCCCGTAGTCTTTATCTCATAGACATTAGAACAGGGCAGTAATGACTTTTGGCCCGTGTCATTTTTTCCGATGTTTTACTCTGGTTTATTAATGAGTTTTAGATATGATTAATATCAGTTAATGACTTATGTGGTATCAACATTGGGGACAGAACTGAAGCTCTGTCCCCGAGAGAAGGGATCTGTGTAGATCGGTTTGATTATACGCAGTGTAGTCGATGGAATTTTGAACCATGACATTTCGCACAGGGAGGGATATGCCCTGCTTTTGAAAAATGAAGTTCCTCTCCACAGGCATCACAAATCAATACACCGGGACCGGTCAGTTCCCCACTATGGTATTCCGCATTTTCACCGACGGCTTTTAGTTTCTTAAGCTCAATAGTTGTCTGATCCGCCGCTTCTTTAAAATGCTCGTATAAATAGTCTTCAATTATATCGGTTTCAATGCCCAGCCACTTTTTAAACTCCGCACCATTTTCAGCCATATATTCGGCGGCCTGTTTCAGGTCACGCTTGAGGTATTCGGATATCTTTTCGGCTTCCTCTTCAGTCAGCTCACCAAGCTCTGATAACTTTTCACTACTGGTGTCAATTATCTTATGCAGTACAGGCCCGGTCTTTTCCTTTAATAGCCTGGCTTCTTTCATTGCCAATAACAGCAGTTTCTCATAAGCTTCGCTCATACCTTCTGTAGGGAAACGTGTAGGAGTTTGTTTGCTCATTGCCTGTTCCTCTTTTTATATACTCCAAATATATACCTAATAGCCTCAATTTTCATTGATTTTTAACAAGCCTCTATAAATTCTAATAGTGCCTTTCTAAACATAAATTTATGAGGCACTGTATTGACGTGAGTCAATAAAATCAAATACATGTGATCTACACTTATAAGAATACCCCTGTAATTTTATGGAGATGATTCATGAGTAATGATGCGAAATTCACACTTCCCAGTATTTCAGCTGAGCGCGAAGATCAATCACTAATTGAAAATGACGAGTTCCAGAATATTGGTAAGCGAAAGATTTTTGCAGATGCCAATTACCCTTACCCCAGTAAGATGAAGTCCGGGGAATACGAAGCACTAAAGAAAGACCTGCAAATTGAATTACTAAAAATGCAAAGCTGGGTTAAGGAAACGGGCCAGAAAGTCCTTATTTTGTTTGAGGGCCGCGACGCAGCAGGCAAGGGTGGCACTATAAAACGCATGATGGAACACATGAACCCTCGTGGTGCCAGAGTTGTCGCACTTGAAAAACCCAGTGAGTTTGAACAGGGACAATGGTATTTCCAGCGTTATATTCAACACCTTCCTAGCAATGGCGAAATAGTCATGCTTGACCGCTCCTGGTATAACCGCGCAGGCGTCGAACGTGTTATGAATTTCTGCAAACCAGGAGAGTACCTTGAATTTATGCGCCAGGCACCAGACCTTGAGCGCATGCTGGTGCGAAGTGGCATCAAGTTATTCAAGTTATGGTTTTCTGTTAGCCGAAATGAACAGTTCAGGCGATTTCAGGGGCGCAGGCTTGACCCACTCAAACAATGGAAACTTAGCCCAATTGACCTGGCTTCGCTTGATAAGTGGGAAGATTACACCGAAGCCAAAGAAGCCATGTTTTTCTACACCGATACCGCTGACGCCCCCTGGACAGTTGTTAAATCTGACTGTAAAAAGCGTGCCCGTATCAATGCCATGCGCTTCTTGTTAAATAGCCTTGACTACCCAAACAAAAACCCGGATATCGTAAGTTCCCCTGACCCATTAATTGTGGGATCGGCGGAAACTATTTATGAAAAAGGTGAGCACAAACTTGAATCGGCGCCACTACCTGATGATGAAGCTGAGCAGGATGATGCCAGCAAAGAAAACACAGAGGAGCAAAATTCATGAAAAAAACGCAACACGCACAGAAAATAGCTGACCGCTTTCGTGAAATGGTCACTCAGGCGGGGGATTCTTTGCCAGAATCTCATTATGAGGAGCTTTCTTTGCTCATTGAAGCAGGTATCGATACCGCTCTGGTCGAACGCCTGGAGAAAATGGCTGATAAGCTACAAAGCCTGTCAAATGCCGTACGTAATGATGCTGAGTACTTTGATTAGTGGCTGAAACGCGCCATTCGGTAAAAAATAATTGCCCGGGACTTATATTTTTCAGTAATGCCCCTATATATGAACTAACATTAGGATTTACTTATTAAGAAAATCTTAATATTTGAACTATATACTAGACCCCTTGTCTATAGACGCTGTGTCCATAGACTCAGTTAATCGGTAAACGCCTAGATATGAACTTTAGCTCTAACCAACAGTATTCAGCCAAAGCACTAATCATTTATATGATTAGCACTTTACTGTTTCTGACGTCTATAGAGCTACATATACATACCCAGGAAGCAGCTGCTAGCGCTGATCATGGTTATGCCGTTTCAATATCGTCTATTTCCACTGAGCTGGCAGGTGGAAATAGTGCTGACGAGATTAATGTAAGCCCTGATGGACTCCTTAAAGTCCATCACGATACCCCAGATGTCATTGCTGTATTTCTATTACTGATACTCATACTCGCAATATTCAGTCGTGTTATAACACCACCCTACAGAGAAACTCGCTTCTCTCCTGTGCTCCCTTTTTATGGCAGCCCCGCCTTAAGAGCGCCCCCTCAATAAACTTCTAAACATTTTCTATTGACCTCGGCAGATAAACTGCCGGTTTACTGTGGAACACCAGTACCCTGGTTTCCACGCGTAAGAATATCCGTGTTAGGAGTTTTTCAAATGAATTTAAGGTTCATTACACCAGCTATATTTGCGCTATCGACATTCCTGCCCATTCATGTCGCTAATGCCACACAATGGACACTACAAAGTAGTATCACCCAGGCGATGTTATCATCCCCTGAAATTAAAAAGTCGGCGGCAGAAATAGGTGCACGTAGTGCTGATGTCCAGTTATCTTCTATCTGGCCTGACCCAAGCATTGAATTTAAGATCGATAACAATATTGGACAGGATGATGGATCGGGCGATTATGGTTTATCTGAAATTACTATCAGCCAGGACATTCCACTTTCTCGAATTAAGCACCAGAAGTTAGTCGCAGAAGCAAACCTCAGCGCTGCCATGTACTCTCAAAGCAATGCAACACTGCAATTACAAAACCGTGTTGCCAGGGTATTTTATGAATTACAGCTTGCATCTGCTACTTATGAACTCGCCCGCAAGCGCGTTAAGCTGGCCGACAAGCTTAATGCCTCAGCTTTAAAAAATAACCAGGGTACGGTAATACGTTACCTGACCCCACTGGAAAAAATGCGTTTAAGCATTATTCGTGAGCAGGCCCATCAGGCAGAGTCCGCTGCGGAGGGTAATTTACAGGAAGTCCTTACAGAGTTTTTTACGATCGTTGGCATTGATACTAACAGTAAAGTATCAGTCTCAGACCTGTTACCCCTGAGTTCATTACCTGAACTGGATGCATTAATTGAATCCCAGAAAAAGCACCCACTACTCTCTAGCCAGCAGCAGCAATTAATGGCCGCCAGTAATGGCGTTGAACTGGCTCGTAGCTCCTCAATGAAAGACCCTTCGGTGAGCATTAATAAACTACGTGATAATTTTTCCAGTGGCACAGAAGATGTCTATGGCATTATGCTGAATATTGAAATTCCTGTTCATAACCGTAAGAGCACCGCAGTCAGCAAAGCCACTTATGCGGCCAGCCAACAGCGCATTGAACTGGCTCGCTTAAAACGCGAACTGCAACTCAAGCTCAAACAAAGCTTTACTCACCTTGAGCATATTATTGAACAGGCTTCTGAGTTTGATAAAAAAGTATTAACGCCAGCAAGCAAAATTCTGCAGCTCAGCGAAAAAGGTTTTATATCTGGAGAGTTAAATATTCTCTCATTAGTCGAAGCAAACAATACGTATTTTGAATCACAGACAAATTACCTTGATTTAATTTACCAGGCCTGGACTGAATATGCCGACATACATTTATATGCCGGCCAACCCCTGGTAGAGGCGAACCTTTCAGCAAGTACATTTCATAAAGGAGCGCAATAAAATGATTTCTGCGATTCTACGTTTTTCCTTAATTCAACGCCTAATGATTATATTAATAACCGCGGGTATCTCAGCAGCAGGAATATGGTCCTTTAAAAATTTACCGATTGATGCTTTCCCGGATATTTCCTCGCCTCAGGTGCAGGTCATTATCAAAGCGCCGGGTATGTCACCAACTGAAGTTGAGCAACGCATTACCTTTCCTATAGAAACAGAAATGCAGGGCATTCCTGGACAGAAAGTTCTCAGGTCAACAACAAAATATGCACTCAGTGTGATTGTTGTGGACTTTGAAGACAGTATCGATATTTATCATGCACGGAATCTGGTTAATGAACGACTCAACCAGGTTTGGGCATCTTTACCCGCTGGTATTGAAGGAGGGCTTGCCCCCATAACGACACCGCTAGGTGAAATATATATGTATCGCATTATTGGTGATAACTATACCAACCAGGAACTAAGAAGTTTACAGGACTGGGTAATCAGGCCTCATCTTCGCCAGGTTGAAGGCGTCGCCGATATTAATTCCCTGGGTGGTGAGGTACGTAATTATGAAGTTGTTATTAACCCTGATGCACTGGTAAAACATGGCATCAGCATTGATGAAATTCAAAAGGCCCTGGAAAACAATAACCGCAATGCGGGCGGTGATAGAATAAACCGCAATGACCAGGTGCTTCTGGTACGCACACTGGGCAAACTAAAACATGCCGAAGACATTAAAAACATTACTATACGAACTCGCTACGGTGTACCACTACATATTCGTGATGTCGCCGAAGTCAGGAGCGGCAGCATGACACGATATGGAGGCGTCACCGCAGACGGGCAAGGTGAAGCAGTTACAGGGCTTGTATTATTACGTAAAGGCGCCAATAGCCTGAAAGCTGTAGAAAATACCAAACGGGCGTTTGAGTCTTTAAAAACCATCTTGCCAGAAGGCATTACCATTGAAGCATTTTACGACCGCACTGATTTGATCACTAAAGCAGTCTGGACTGTCGAAAAAGCATTAGGTGAAGCAGTCATTCTGGTTTTTCTGGTGTTAATCATTATGCTGGGAGACACACGTAGCGCACTCACGGTTGCAATGATTCTACCTTTGTCCGTTTTATTTACTTTCATAATGATGAAATTTTTTGGTGTATCAGCCAACCTTATGTCACTGGGTGGGCTGGCCATTGCAATTGGTATTCTTGTTGATGCGGCGGTTGTTGTAGTTGAAAATATTCACACACAATTTAGCAAAGGTTTACAGGGACTAAATCGCCTACACCTGGTTTATCGAGCTGTCCTGGAAGTTTCTGCACCTGTCATTTCGGGCATACTTATTATTGTTGCGGTATTTTTACCCCTGTTTAGCCTGACAGGACTTGAAGGTAAAATGTTCACACCATTAGCAGTCACCATAAGCTTTGCGCTTATAGGATCATTAATACTTTCACTAACTGTTATTCCCGTTCTGGCCAGCTTCTTTATGAAAACCCATAAAGACACGCACAAAGAAACCGATGGTAAACTTATGCAGTGGTTGAAATTTATTTATCTCCCTGTTATGAACTGGGCGCTAACTTATCGAAAAATAGCCGTTGGCCTTGCTATTGCAGCGTTGTTAGCCACTGCACCCTTATTTAATATGATTGGTAAAGAGTTCATGCCAACCATGGACGAAGGCAGCACAGTTATATTACTGGAAAAAGATCCCAGTATCACTCTGGAAAAATCGCTTCTGGCTGATGCACCCATTCAGAAAGCCATGATGGAATTGCCCGAAGTCATCGGCGTGACTTCTCGTACCGGTGCCGATGAACTACGTATGGACCCTATGGGATTAAACCAGACTGATAACTTCCTGGTGACAAAGCCCCGTGATCAATGGACTATTTCTTTACAGGAATTCCAGGATAATCTACGAGATAAACTATCTCAGTTTGAAAATATCGATTATGCATTTAGCCAGCCTATCGATATGCGTGTATCTGAAATGTTAACCGGTGTTCGTTCAGCGATGGCAATTAAACTGTATGGCGACGAGCTTTCGGTTCTAGACGAGAAAGCATCTGAAATAGAAGCACTTGTAAATAACATTGATGGTGCTGTTGATGTGTTTAGGACTGATATCTCTGGACAGAAATACCTTCAAATAGATATTAACCAGAAAGCTATTTCCAGATATGGAATCAATGTTGAAGATATTAACGTGCTAATAGAATCAGCCGTTGGCGGTGTTACCGTTACAGATATGTTAGAAAACAACCGCCCGGTTAATATACTACTACGCTATGATGAAAAGTATCGAAACTCACCAGAAGCGATCCAGAAAATGCTGGTCAGCATACCCAATGGAAACAAAATACCCCTTGGCGAACTGGCGCAAGTAAAAGTAGTCGATGGCCCTATACAGATTATTCGGGAATCCGCAAAACGCCAGGTCGTTATTCAATCTAATGTTGAAAACCGTGATGTGGTTAGCTTTGTTAATGAAGTACAAAACACGATTGAAAACAATATTTCCTTACCCACAGGTTATTACGTCACTTTTGGTGGCCAGTTTGAAAATCAACAACGTGCTGCAAAAACACTAACCCTGGTGGTTCCCATAGCCATAGTGCTTATTTTTATAATGCTGTTCACTACGTTCAGGTCAATGTTGCAGGCTGGGCTTATACTACTAAATATTCCTTTTGCAATGATCGGTGGAGTCGTTAGTTTATATTTCTCAGGTTTATATCTATCAGTACCTGCCTCTGTTGGTTTTATTACCCTTTTTGGTGTAGCCGTGCTTAATGGTGTGGTAATGGTGAGTTATTTTAACCAGCTAAGACAGAGCGGGCTGAGCTTAATAGAGTCCGTTAAACAGGGTGCTGAAAGACGCCTTAGACCCGTCTTAATGACCGCACTCATTGCAAGCTTTGGATTGCTTCCACTACTTACCGCAACAGGCCCAGGTTCAGAGCTACAACAGCCACTTGCAGTCGTAGTTATTGGTGGGCTCTTTACATCTACATTACTCACATTAATTTTGCTTCCAACTCTATATGCATGGATGGAAGAAAAGCTTGAAAAAAGAGTGGAGGAAAAATCATGAAAAAACTGTCCATGCTTGTACATCAATCTTTACAACAGGCTTTAGCTGACTTTTTACGTAAGCAGGAACTCGATACATTTATGTTTACCCATATCGAGGAACATAGCTCACACATTGAGAAAGATAGCTTTTTGTCCGCCAGAGACAAGGTGGTCGGTTACGTCCCCCAGGTCAGGCTCGATGTTATCCTTAATGAAGAAAACACAAAATCTTTATTAGAAAACATACGCAACTCAGATTGTGCCTTTAAAGGCAAAGGTATTTACTGGGTTACTGATGTAAGTGAGTTTGGTGAGCTCTAACTGGGTAATTAAAATATTAAAGCTCATCTAATCGGAATCAGGGAGTACTAGACAAACCTGGTTCCGGCTATTAAATACAGCCCCGCATTTATCTACACAGAGAACTTTACAGCGCTAGAAACTGCATGGTTTTTTTACGAGAAGCAGGTTACGCCTCGATTATTATCCTGTTTAAAAGTGGATTATATAAATTAAATCACTGAAGTATTAATCACTTCAAACTTATCGAATGAGTTTTCAAGGTTTCTACGAAATAACTGTTTAGACCAGTTTTCCAAGCCTTTGGGGTGTTCCTGTTTTTTTAATACACTGGCAATAATATCTAACTTCACAGTGTTTGGCGTATAATGCTCGACTAAATCAGACCAGGCATTAATGGCATTCACCCGAACACTGGGCATGGCATATGATGTGCATTTAACCGATTGAAAACTTAAGGTCGAGAAAAAGCCGCGAAGTTTTTTGTTAACCTCTTCCCTCACCAGCTTACAGGCAAACCAGCCTATGGTCTCAGTAGCTTCAAGCAACTCGTCTTCTATATCACCCTGTTTCTGTAAAAAATCCAGAGCTGGAAAATAACTCAGCTTATGTTTATTAACCGCCTTAACAACCTGTTCAGTCAATGCTTCCCCGACCACTTCAGCCGAAGAAGGAAGGTGGCGCTCAAGCAGCTCATGCGGAACCGTAACCTGTAAGGTAATATGAATTTTACTGATATGAAGTGACATATAAACGACCTGGTATACCCGTGACCACCTAATGATTTCGACGCAGCACCTGAACTAAGCTACATTTAATCTGTAAATATAAACATGCTTGTTATTCCCAGTTCCTGCTAACAGAAATTACTGAAGTAACAGGACAAAAGAATACCATTAACAGTGACGAAATTAACCGTATAAAACCGAGTTAATCAACTTCTAAGAATTTTAGTCTGTTCTTTTATTGGATCTGTTAAGTGTTTAATTCGCTTGCGCATCACGGAACCTACGGCGGATGTTTGTCCAAACACAGGAAAAGTTAGCTCTTCACAGTACCCTGACAGAACCATCATAGCCTGTAAATATTTTTCTGATTCAGGCATGACGGTTTTAATGGCAGCCAGTTGCTCATCACATTGCTGGCACTTATCACTCGCTTCCTGAATAATCTGCACAATTTCTCGATGGCTATCAAACTCTGGGCAAATATCTTTGAAATATTTTTCAATCGTCATAAACAGTGCGACCACTACATTCTGGTCACTTGGCCGTTTAAGTGAAGCATCAATGGCATTGATATAGTTTTGTCCAGCTGAAGAAAGCACCCTGAGCAATAATGCTGCCGGTTTGTTCCCCTGCTCTACCAGTGGTGCTAATTTTTCTTTATAGCTTTCGTAATTTGCATGTGCCTTAGCCCCCCCTGGCAAATCATCCGGTACCGCCTGTAGAAAACCAACATAATAGGCGCCTTTTAATTTGGCTTTATCCCATAGACTTTGTTGTTGTTCTTTAGTCACAAGTCCTGGCTGTAGTGCGGCCTTTACACTATCAATCATCGCCAATGGATCTTCTTCGAAGGGTAGATGTTCAAGTAAAAACGCCGCCAGCACGGGGCCCATTTCGCCCTTAATAACCGCTTCTTTTTCTAACATGCGCCGTGCATTGTCCGAGGTTGGGCTACACCACCAGGCACGCCGTGCGAGCTCATCGGTTAAGCCGGGTGCATGGACAACAGCCACGACGGCCTCCTCTTCACCTAGCACCAGAAGCTGGTCAAGACTGTCATCTTTTGCCTGGCCCATACGCGTCCAGCGCTTTAGATAAACAGGATAACCGCCGGGGGAGCCAATAGAGTGAGATGATAGAAGTGATTTCACATTACGTATGTATTGATCATCACGACAGTTCGAGTTGAGAGGGACTTTCGCTTCCCCCCGTTCGGTTAAGGCATACACAATCATACGTGATTCATCGACACGCACCGCGAGCAAACCCTGTGTGAGTAATACATTTAATCTAAGACTGTCTTCGGGGGAGAGATCCATTAACTATTTAAACCTGTTTTACATTAGACATATTTTCAAAAGCACTTAAACCTGACCTCCCCCTTTGTAAAAGGGGGACCGAGGAGGATTGAGTTCAGTTGCGAAAAAATTCGCCCGAGCATTATTACACCTATCAAATCTCCCCCAGCCCCTCTTTGCCAAAGAGGGGAGCAGATTATCGTTACTTTAATTTTCTCTATGCTATTTTTAATTTAATTGAACACGTACACCCCAGGGCACAGGGGTTTTACCTTTTACTAACCAGATCACTGGAAATTCAGGTTCTTTTTCAGGGAACTCACCCTGGGCATCGGTGAAATAAACAATCAGATGAGGTTTTTCATCCTGAGCTTCGGCCCACTCCATCACTGGTTTAAAACTGGTGCCGCCACCACCTTTAAATTTCTGCGGCATACTAAATTCTTCCCAGGGTTCGTATAACCAGGGGCCACCCTCGGCTAAACCGGAATCACAGGCAAGCAAAGTAATACGTGCACGGATCTGGCTTTTTATGGAATCGACTTCAGACATAAATTCACCGATTTCTTTATCTGAAATAGAGCCACTAATATCCAGGGCAATCACAATATCTAACTGAGTACTGCGCAAACTTGGATACACAGCTGGATCGCCACGGCGTGAATTAGGTCTCGCATAGCTGTAATCATCACGGGCAACCATGGTCATATAACGTGACAACAACATGCGCCAGGGTAATCGAGGCTGCAATAAGTGATCGACCATACGCGCCATTGAACCACCCAGCTTACCCGCCTGTATAGCCTGTTGAGCGGCACTTGCCATGCGCTGTTGCCACTGCAAACTTAGCGACTCAATTTCCTGCGGTGTTAATGGCTCAGGCTCACCCTCACCTTCTTCTGGCGGTCCTGACTGCTGCTTCCCCTGATCACCGCTAGATTCAGAGTTTTCATTTCGCGCGCCACCTTCTTCCTGGCCCTGTCCTTCAGAGTCATTTTTCTGCTTTTCACTTTTTCCTTCAGTCTGCTCACTTTCATCGCCAGTCGCTCCATCATCGCTGTCATCTTTATCGTTATCCGAATCCGGATTTAATTCCTGCTCCAACTCCCGTTCCTGGTCGTTATCATTATCTTCAAGCAGGGGATAGATTTCTTCTGCGGTCATGCCATCGTATTCACGCAAATAATTTGTGCCCGGTGGCGGCGACATACCGTCATTGATTAACATCGGGTTAATCGCAAAATCACAGGCCATATCCCAGCGATGCTGTACCCGATTCTGGCGGCGAGAAAAATGTGAAAGTGCGCAATGTAATGCTTCATGCGCTAAAGCAAACTGGGTCTGCTCCGGGCTTAAGGCATCAATATAGTGTTCGTTGTAATAAAGTTTTTTACCATTACTAAAGGTCGCATCGCACCAGTCATCTTTGGCGTGCACCATCGGCAGGCGCAAAACCAGGGCGCCGAGAAAGGGCTTTTCCAAAATTAATTTGGTGCGGGCTGTGGCTAGTTTTTTTTCCAGGTCTAGAGGCATAAAAGACGACGTTATTAATAGATCATTAACTCAGCAATATCATTCGCCCAGTCCGAAAACTCAGGCACCGCAAAAATTTCTTCCCCCACGGCGCGATGCATATCCGATACCATCATCACACCCATTTCTTTCTGGCGGAAGTTTTTTGCAAACTTAAGGATATTACCCAGCACGGTCTGCGCATCACTCTCACCTTTTACGCGAATCGCACGACCCACCAGTGCAGCGGCAACCGCATACTGCAAATCAATCTCTTTTGGTGCAGCCACTTTGTCACCGGCGATAATCGCATCAAGATCTGGCATCTGATCCAGGCTTTCAATAAAGGCGTTTAACTCAACACCCGCCGCCGGGCCTACACAGGCCTGCAAGGTACCCAGCAATAAATCTGGATGATCTTCAAACTTATGTAATGCGTTATGTGCAAACTCCCATGACCGTGGTGAGGGGAAAGCCACGGGATTATGTGAAGGATCAAAATCAAACAATAAGTCTGGGCGGAATCTTAAGAAACCAATCACACGCTCATTAATATTATGTTCCCAGGCCCAGGCCACCCAGTCATCCAGATTCACATCTACTTCATAGTGAGAGAATCGATTCGCCAGGGGTGCTGGCATGGTATAAGTTACACCCCGATCACCCTGGCGGTTGCCCGCAGCGAATATCGCCCAGCCTTCAGGGACTTCATAGTTACCCAGTTTTCTGTCCAGTATCAACTGATAAGCTGCCGCCGATACACTCGGCGGTGCAGAGGTAATTTCATCCAGGAATAAAATACCTTTCGGTCCATGGCGTTGTGCATCCGGCAGCATTGAAGGCACTGCCCATTCCACGGACTCACCATTCTTAAATGGGATGCCACGTAAGTCACTCGGCTCCATCTGCGAAAGACGAATATC
>Ga0316207_10003174_pt1 | contig 15700 bp, 9 predicted proteins | sample 6weekpyrite_MG_FD_204943 | JGI IMG/M metagenome (GOLD analysis project Ga0316207, IMG submission 204943) | Microbial mat bacterial communities from mineral coupon in-situ incubated in ocean water Damariscotta River, Maine, United States -... | ecosystem: Environmental > Aquatic > Marine >... | reverse complement strand
GCATGAACCCAGCTAGGACCTTGTTGCATTACCTCCTTAATGCGTTCTTCGATACCTTCTAAGTCATATGTTTTTCGAACCTTAACTGTAACCTGGTAGTCAACATCTTCTTCAAGCGCAAATAACACAGTTAGTTGATCCAAAGCATCCCTGTTTCTTGAGCTAAGCAGTTGGTTTACAGAAGTTAAAATATTTTGTATAAACTCACTCATTTGGATTACTTAACTATAAATTTATTGAAGAGATCTATTGATTCTTGACTACGTAGTGTAATTTCAGATGAATTTAAATTGGCTCCATGAAAGCCTCCATAAGGCCTTTCAAACGGCTGAATTACCCTGTTAAAATCATCCAGAGGAATCCGTGACTCAATTATCCCTGGATCTTTAGCAAGCCCTTGGGATACTTCGTATCGTTCAAAGCCTATTGCATTTCTTGAAGCATCAATATCACGGCTAACGTATGCGGTACCTCGGCTTGCGTCAAGTCCTTGAGACTTTATCAGCGTCGCATCGTTAATACTCCCATGGTAGACACTTACTACATCATCTCCATCCTCTGTAACAACAGGACAATCCTTAGCCGTCAACCCAAACGGATCAACCCAGCCAGTCGGATTCGGCACATAAAGGTAATTATTATTACCCCCAGCTAAACCAATCGGATCCTGATTAATAAACCGACCACAGCTCGGGTCATAATACCTGAACCGGTTATAATGTAATCCCGTTTCACTGTCGAAGTACTGCCCCTGGAAGCGCAGGTTATTTTCTATCTGGCTCTCATACGCTACCGCTAAATTGCCATAGGCGTTAAAGCTCACCGCCCAGACAATCTCCCCATTAGCATCACTGATTTCCTGAGGGGTGCCTAAATGATCCAGATGATAATGGTAAATCTGTTTGTCCTGCACAAAAGCCAGGGGCTTAAAGGTGCCGGGTTCAAACAGGTAGGTTTTTTGTTTGTGTTGTTTCTGGTCGTTTTCGGTGGTTTCACTTAACAGTACATCTTCCATCCACAGGAAGTGGGTGGTTTCAGCTTCGGTGGCCTTGCCCATTCTGCGCCCCAGTGGGTCGTAGGCGTAGTGGATTATCTTGCCATTATTATCGACGGCTTCCAGCTGGTTCAGGGCATTGTAGCGATAATGTGTTTTTAGCTTCTGCTCTTTACCCCGTATCTGGGCGATACGGTTGCCTTTGTCATCATACTGGTAATGGTTGTCACCCTGAAAGGCCAGGCGGTTTCCGTTAACCTGTGCGTTTTGTTGTGACTGTTCGGGGCTGTTTATGGATAAGATATTACCCGCCGGGTCGTGTACAAAGCTCTCCGGGTTGGGGCCCTGTACCTGGGTGAGTCTGTCCAGTGCGTCGTAGTGATATTGGGTGCGGCCTCTTATCTGGTCATCAATCTGGCTCAGCTGGCCCTGTATATTGTAGTGATACTGTCTATCACTCAAGGCCTTATGGGCACTCGGTGCTGCAACGTCAGCCGTTGTTTCTCTATAGGTGGTCTGACGTTGTAATCGACCCTGTGGGTCATAGCTGTGATCTGTGACCAGCTGGTTGCTCAGGCTGCGTTTTATTTCTCGGCCCATATCATCATGACGGATGCTGGCGATTTGCTGGCCATTGTGACTCAGTCCGGTAAAGATGCCGGCTTTATCAAAGCTGTATTTAAGCTGGTCGCCATTGGGCAGTTCACTGCTGATGCGCTGTCCGGCAGTATCATACTGGTGTTTAAGTACATCTGTGCCCTGCCGATCTTCGATGATTCGGCCGGCTGCATCATATTGCCATTGCAGGTGGCGATGGCTGTTTCTGGCATCGGTCAGTCGGCCCAGTGCATCGTATTTAAAGGCGTTAATGGGCTGTTGATTTGTTTCATTCAGTTGCTGTAGTAAGCGTCCCTGGGCATCACGTTGGTAGCCGATCTGGTTTAAGAGTTGTTTGCCATCGGCACTGAGATCTTCGCTCTGTACCAGTTGCCCAGCCTGATTGTACTGATAGCGTTGTATGCGGCCATCGAAACCGGTTTCCTGTATGAGTCGTTCGTTAAGGTCGTAGTTTAGATGGTAGTGCTCGCCTTTTTCATTGGTGAGCCCAATGAGGTTGCGTTCGCCATCGTAGTGGTAGTTGAGGATCTGTTTGCTCGGGTCAATACGTCGTACTACCTGTGACAGGCCGTTGTACTGGTATTCGGTGATACGCTCACTGCTGTCTTTGTGATGCGTGAGCAGACCTAAGGGATTATAGGCAAACTGGCTGACCTTACCATCAGGGCCTTTAATGGCCGTGCAGTTACCGTTGGCGTCATAGCGGTATTCGGTCTGCTGTTTGTCGGGCCAGGTGATGCGAGTAAGTAGACCTTCTTCGTTATGACTGTAGCGGGTGTGCTGGCCCAGTGGGTTACGAATAGCGGTGAGCCGGGCCTGGTTATCCCATATGTAGTGCCAGTCGCTACCGGTGGGGTCGGTTATGCTACTGATCAGACCAAGTTCGTTGTACTGGTATTGGTGGGTTTCACCTAAGGGGTTGGTTTGACTTAGCAGCTGGTGGTGTTTGTTGTAGGTGCGTGTCCAGTTCTGCCCCAGGGCGTCGGTTATCTGGGTGACACGACCCAGGTGGTCGCGGATCAGGCGTTGCTGCTTGTCCTGTTTATCTGTGTAGGCGGCAATTTCACTGTTGGTGTCATAGGTGAAACGTTCGGTATGCCCTAGTGGATCTGTCTGGGCGGTAAGGTTACCCAGTGCATCATACTGGTAATGGGTCTCGCCTCCTTCGGGGTCTTTCTGATAAATCGGCAGGCCGCGGTCATTGAACTGGGATATCTCAACCCCACCTCGAGTATCGGTCATGGCGACGCGTCTGTTATCTGGGTCCCACTGGAATTTGTAATCGTAGGTGGCTTTGCCATCGATCTTATCGCCCCAGTTTCTGATGCAGCGCGCTTTGGGGGTATCACTGTCCCACTGGAAGTAGAAACTGTAGCCGCTTTTCAGAGTACGTTTTATAATCAGGTGTTTTTGATAGGCGTAGTGTTCTGTATTACCGCCCGCATCAGTCGCACTGAGCATGTCATCGTTTTCATCATAACCGTATTGTACGAGTGTTTTTTGCAAGCCTTGTGGGGTGTGCCACTGTACACCGGCGATAAGATTCTGGTCGTTGTAGTGTAGCTGCCATTCATCACCAAAATTTGCTGTGATGCGTTGCAGTTTTCCCTGCTGGTAACTCAAACGGTGCTGGTTACCATGGGAGTCTTGTATCTGTGTTAGCTGCAGAGTATCTGAACCATGTTGGGTCTCAAAATAACGCTCAAGGCTGGGTCCAGGGGAGGTGCCAGTGAGAATATAAGCTTTGCTGGAGAGGCGTTTTATATTGAGTTTTTCTGCTTTGTTCAGGCTGTTTTTGCCAATCGCAGGTATCTTAAAGGGGATTATCCGACCCTCTGCATCGTGTAGTTCTATGTTTGTGTCATTGATCTGAAGTGTTTCTGAAAAGGGATGTGTCCAGCCATGCCCCAAACCTTTGTTGTCTGGGTTGCTGCTGCGATAGGTGCGCACCCAGGACAGGGGTAATGGGCCACTCATTTCAAAGTCGGTGAGTATCAGTAACTCTTCACCGCTTATTAAACTAATCGGCTCTCCACCGGTGCAGGTTTTTGAGCCTTCTGGGCAGTTGTTTCCGTTTTTGTCTTTGCCACTGCTGTCATTACTTGCGTCACTGTCAGAGTCAGGCTGATTTTTTTCTTTTTTCGGGTCGTTTTTATCCCCATCCTTCTTTTTAAAGGTGTCATCATCCGGCGCATTTTTTTTCAGCTTCTGTTTCGCCGGTGGCTTTATTTTAACTTCGGTTATTTCATCCAGTTTACCTTTGACTGACTTGCGTAACATTTTTCTTTTGCGTAGATCAACCAGCTTGACCAGATGCTTCGCTAATGCTTTAAATTTACTTACATGGCGCACTTTTGCGGAAATTTGAGCCGCATTTCCAGCACCACCGGTGGTTACTGCCAACACTGCTGTGAGGATAAGATCAAAAACGGCTGAGCCACCGACGTTCGTCAGCTCTACACTGTTCTGTGCTTTGGCATAATCCACAGCAAAATCCATCAGCATTTTTTTGGTTTCATTATCTTCCATGATAAAGGCCGTCATTTCATAGGCCTGGGTTATTTTGTCTTTGAGTTCTGCTGGGCTTATGCCAAATATCTCTGCAAAATCTGCGATATTTTTTTCATTTAAGCTCTGGAAAAAATCTTTCTCACTACCTTCTACGTATTTTTCCCAGGCGGTTTCAACTTTGTTTATTTCTGTTTGAAGGTCATACCACAGGGCTTTTCCACCCAGCACTAAACCATCGCCTATAAACTCGACAAGTTCTACAGCGCCTTCTCCTACACCCGTCATAAAGGCACCGGTATAGATCAGTGCCTTTGAGCCGAGAGACTCTTCTTCTAACTGTTTGTCGAGGTATTTCTGTTCTTGTTGTTCACCCTTTATAATGGCATCTAATGAGGCTTTTATTTTCTTTCGGGTCGTTTTTAACTCGTCATCTACATCTTCTTCAATTTCATAGCTCACCGTTGAACCCGGTTCTAGCATGGTCTGGATACATTCGCCTTCAAAATTAAATACACCGGATGTATCCGCATTATTAATGGTGGTGGTTAACATTATGGGAACATTGTATGGTGTTCCATTTGGGTAGCAGTACCGGACACCTGCAAAGTGGTTATCTTCGATTTCTTCATCTTTTATCGTTGTAACAGCAACGCTTTCACCTACCTGTGTCATGTGTACTCCTGCTGAATCGTGTCTTTGCTCTGAGGCACTGGTTTATTGGAATTTGCTTGTGTCTCCTGCGCCAGTACAACAGCAGACCGATACGTATTATCTGAAGAACAGCATACCAGATGATGCATTTTACGTTGCTGAGCCATTAAATTCTGTGCAGCAATACCCATTAGTACCGCACCACTGGCCGCACCCAGGTCACCATAACAATCTGCAGGGTGCACAAGCTGATAATCATCACTCAAAAAAGACTGATTACGTGAAATTGCAGCACCTAATTCTTTTACCCAGAATCGTTCACCATTCATGCTGCTATAAATATGATTAATTTTGCTGCCATTAAGCAGACCTAAAGTCTGCTTAAAAGCATTTGTCAGTCCATCCCCCAGGCAGGGTTGTTCACTGTACATATGTCCATTCTCCTGTGCCACCCCTGGATTGCTCAGACGAACCAGGGGACAAGCATTTTTTTTATCCTGTTTGAAGGCATTGCTTTTATTTCGAGTGAGTAAAATAAAGCCAGCTCCTTCTCCGGGTGTAAATCCATCAAAATTGTCTTGAATAGCAATTCGCCCTTCTTCGAGCAACCCCCTGAACAGCTCCGGGCGTTGAAAGCTATCAACACCGCCAATCAATATGGTTTCTGCATCGGTGTCTAAAAAGTACTTAAATGCAATTTGTAATGCATCTAATATTCCCGCACGCCCTGTTTGTACTGTTCGACTCAACTCAGGATCAACTACTACACCGGATTGCTCAATCAGACATTTTACAAAATTTTCTGGCAACTGATGCGGCCATTTTGCGTAATGCTGGGGGCAAGCTAATATCAAGGGAACCGGTTTTTCAATTTTGGCATTTTTCACAGCATCAATCATGGCTACATGGGCCATTTGCAATAAATGCCTGTCCCAGCGAGTGTACCCCTTAATAGCCGGCGTTTCATTTATATCAGGCAAAGCATCAGGGGGTACTAAAGCCATTTTTACAGGCTGTTTCGATTCTGTAAAATACCCGGAATCCTGATAGCGGTTAATTCTTGCATTAACTGATGCAAATGTCATCTCAGCATTTTTACCAACCGGGGTAATCGCGCCGATACCGGCAATATAAATTTTTTGTTCTTTTTCCATATCAGCTATATACCTGTACTCTGGAGTGAGTATTTTCTAACGGCATAGCAGGATCTAATATTGCAAGCTCCATTGCTGCTGCATGCCGTTGTCGCTGATTAGCGTTAAGTATTTTGTCTTTCAAAAAATTCTGGGTAATTTCTTGCCCCATAAAATACCGATGGCCAATAGTAAATTTCGTACCCAGATTATTCCAAACCTGCGAAATTTTATTAACATCAGGCCATTGCAGGTTTTCATCTTCATCGAGTGAAACATCGTCATCATCTGTTTCTTCACTCGGGTGCGATGCTACCTTGAGTGAAGGCTCACTTACCAGCTGATATTGCTCTAAATCTATGCCCGTAATATAGCACAGGGCCTGGGCACAGACTCGTGCCAGTGCAGGATCATTCATTGTTGAGATGAGCCAGTTAACCGCATGAGGATCACCCAGAACAGCTACAGCCTGAATGACTAATCGAATCTGCTTTTTATCTTCTGAGAGTTTCGATATCAAGTTTCTTGCCTGCTCGACAGTTAATACCCTGAACACTATATTAATAGCTTCAAGCTGATAAGGGCCTGACTGAAAAACATAAGGTTCAAGGTTTGTTACAGCCACCCTGATACCTAATAGAATTGATGACCAGTTTGCCCAGAATTTTATCTCTTCATTATCAGCATTTGCAGCCTCTTCCAGGAACGAATTCAGGTCCTGTCTTTTTAACTCGCCAACAAGCCTTATTGCCCGTGCATATAATTTTTTATGCTCTTTACAGTCTTCACGCGTTAAAATTCGATTCAGATGTTCACCTGGATTCATACGCCGAACACTACAGGCACCTATTGCGAGGTATTTGTGATTTAAGTCTTTACTAGTCAGAAATTTTTCAATCCAGGGGAAAGCCAACGCTTCTGGTAACCAGCCTAATGCAGATACCAGACCTCTAAAAGTATCCTGTGTTTTTAAGCCTTCTTCTATTACTTTCTGAATTTTAGCAGTGTCATGGCTTTTAAAGGCAATAACTGCTGAGGTAAAAACTTCACCCGGCCCTTCTAGTTCGAGTGCTTCCAGGCATATTTCCCATGAGTCTTCAACGGCTACCATCAATCCATTCAGGTGTGCGTCAATCCTTTGCTCCAGCTCATAAATATCCTGGCGATTATAATGCGGTTGATCTACTGCTATAGACCTTAATATCCACAAAAAAGAGACATCGGTGACATGTTGTTCATAAATGTCTTTATACGAATTCATTTTATTATTATTTAAGATACTGACATGATTTATAGACTGCGAAACTACAACATTCATTTAGGTAGAGTTTATTAACCCACGATATTTTTTTTATTATGAAACAACGGGTCACCCATTCGACATACATTTTTTCCTTCAAACATAACATCAAAAGAATACATCATAAATTCACATACGCCTTTTACTTTACCACTGATAATCCCTTTATGAATTCCTGGCTCATCGCCTGTGCTAGTAGAATATTTTGCCCCTTTAACCATCGGCATTTTGCCATCGGTTTTCACAGACTTTGGCCCTTTAGATGTATCAGAGGCTTTACCTAAATTAGGATAAGGAATGGGAACAATGGGTGGCCCACACTGTGTTTTGCACACATCAGGAAATACCACGCTTATACCGCCACTACCTTTATGTACAATGCCCCTTGAGTTTGCGAATGTTGTCTGTGCCATAAATTTCCTCTTTACTATTAGTCCTTATGTGTTTATCAACGCGATAAAGCAATATCTATCTGTTTAATTTTCAAGGTCTTCTTATCACATGGAACTGAAGACCTCCACACCAGACTCATTTGTGCCTGGTTAGGCTCCAATATTAATGTTTCAAGATTAAACCCAGTGGAAATGGTTTGCTTATCCAGCAGAATACTTGAAACAAAGTTAATACTTGGCAGCATAAAATGCAAATTTCCTCCAGGATGCATATTAGTAATATGCACTTCTTCACCGCCACGAAGAAACCCCGGATAGATCAAATCTTCATGGGCCATATTAAAAAATCGACTATCAAAATCAATGGGCAAAAAAGGGGCTCTCTGTTGTTGCCACTGTTCATCGTAGGTACCCGCATAATTGAGCCTGGGTTGCCAGTTAGGGGCACTCAGTGCAAAACAACCTGGCACAGGCCGATCATTATATTGACGAATTAAACTGGCCGGGTCCTCCAGGTTAGGTAACGGCATACCATTTATCTCTGACTCTGGTCGCTCTCCGATAAATCCACATCCAACTGGATTCCTGTCTTCCTGTGAGAGAATCTCGCCATCCACTATATGCGTTCCACCATAAGCCTTTTCATAAACCATTGGCATAGTTTGAAAGGGCTCAGGTTTTGTAATCTGCCCATTTTTCCAGACACGATTACCAAAGACTCGTACTGTTTTACTGACCTGTCCTACAGTCAGCCCCACATCCAGCTCCCTTACAGGCTCGTTACCTGGTGCACAGGCATTACCTAACATGACAATATCTGATGCAGGCTTGCCGATGTGAAAATCTGATGCAAATCTAATACTGGTTTTATCCGGTTCTCCCCAATAATCATCAACTTCTAAGAGAGGTGATTGTTTATCAGCAAGTGTCAAATTCTGGCTTATATTGAAGCTGGCTTTTACCATAAGGTAAAGTGTATCAACTCCATACTGATCTGGAAACAGAGCCATATTAGCAGCAAAAGGAGTGCTATTTTTAAGTTGAAGCATATGGCATTTACCTTCGGTTAAGCAATCCATTCGGATTAGTTAACCTGGACTGACCCACCCATTATTCTATTAACACCTGTTGATCTATTCAGCAGGTATTTACCTCGGATCAAAATTTTGCCAGCCTTAGTCAAAGTAATGCTTGCTTCACCGCACTTGAGCACGATTTCTTCTTTACCTTCAAGTACCACTCGTTTTCCATCCACATATGCATTATCGATTTTAGCATCATCACTCTGATCATTAATTTGAGCTTTGCTCTCAAACTGATCATCGGCGGGATTTATTTCAAAATTTTCTATTATCTGACTCAATGGGTTATGTATTAAACCCATTATCACTGGTTTTTCTATATTTCCTTCAGCGAATAACAGGGCAACCTGCTCGCCCTGCTTGTCCTGAGTAACCGTAACGGTTGATATAGCAACGAGAGGCTTACCCTTCATGTTTTCAGTAAAATCTACTAGTGGTGCACCCTGTTCATCTAAACCCTCAAATACACCAATGATAATTTCACCCGGTACTACTTGATTGACTGTAGTTGATAATGCTTCAACCAATGGCTCTATGTCAGATGTTTCCCGCTTCACAATAACTCACTATTAATTGGAGGTTACTTTACTGCCTTTAATAACGACATTACCAGAGCCCTTGATATTAATGGTTTTCCCACTCAGCGTAATATCACCATTACTTTTCATAACAATTGAAGCTTTACCTGTTTTCAATGTTATTTTATCTTCTGCCTGCATGTTAATTGTTTTTGCCTGCATTTTATAAGCTTTAGTTACGCTTTCAGTATAATTTGCATTAACCGTTTCTTTTAAATCACCCGTAATATTGATTGTCATATTTTTATCAATACTTTCCGTATGATTTACACCCACTTTAATCGTTTTGTTTTTAGTGATTGTTTCAGTCTGGTTATTATTAACTGTTTTATTACGATCATTAGTTATAGTCGAATTTTCATCATGTTTAACTAACTTCGTTCTATCATTATCAACAGTTAATGTTTCATCATTCTCAATTTCTGTATCCATATTTTTTTCTGCATGGATAAAGATCTGTTCGGAACCTTTTAAATCATCAAAACGAAACTCATTACAGTTGCTAGCCGTACCTTTTTTACTTGAACGGGTACGTATACCACTTTGTGTTTTCGAGTTAAACGGAGGCGCATTATCACCATTATAAACTGAGCCAGTAATGAGAGGGCGATCTGGGTCACCATCTAGAAAGTTAACGATTACTTCCATACCGATACGGGGTATAAACGATGTACCCCAACCAGAGCCTGCCCATGGTTGCATTACACGAATAAAACAGGTGCTTGTCTCATTGTTTTTGCCTTCTCTATCCCAATGAAACTGAACTTTTATACGTCCCAGTTCATCTATGTAAATTTCTTCACCTGAGGGACCAACTACTACTGCTGACTGTGGTCCTCGCATTACAGGTCTTTGATGAATCATGGGTGGCCTGAAATGAACGTTATCGGGAATGCAGGTAAAATCGTTACTATAACCAAACTGATCTCCATTTCCTGCCAGATAACTATTGTCAAACACACGATGCTTTATAGAGGTGATTATATATGTGCCCTGTTCTTCTTTTATCGCATGCTTTGAAAGTTTAAATTTACCACCTGCATAGAAACTACTACAGTCACTGGAGGCCTCAATGACGTTCATTGGTGCTTCTTCAGATTCAATGCGCTTTTTAGATAAATCCTTGATTCCGGCAAAATCATGATATGGCGTATACTCATAATGCTCATATTTAGAAGCATTGGCAAATTTGCTAGTTGATGCGGTAATCTGAAACTGATTTTTTGTAGGCGCATTAAAGTCGTAATCGTCAAGACTCCATTTGCCTTTTCTGAATTCGTAAACATGATCCCAGCGATTTAGCTGAGTATTGGGTTGAGTACCCTTTGAATAAGTTAAATTAGTTTCGGCACAAACCTGATATGCATTTGCTGCGTCAACTATTTGCATCATATGCTCACCCTTTTTTTGTTCGAAAAAGTAAGCAATACCATCTTCTTCTAATAAACGGGAGATAAAATTTAAATCACTCTCATTATGCTGTACGCAATATTCTCGTTTTTTGGGGTTGCCCGTGGCCTTAAACTTAAAGTCTTTAAAACCCAGATCCTTAAATACCTTCGAAACAATGTCTTTAGTCGACATATTCTGAAAGATTCTATGATTATTTGTTTTCGATAAAAACCACAACCAGGGAACCATGGTCATGCGATACATTCTTAAGTTATCTGCTTTTATTTCCCCATAAGTAAAGCTACTGACATAACCGTTGAATGTTCTTTTCTGATCATTCTGTATAGTTACATCAACTAATTTACCTATTAACTGCTCTGGCTTAACAGAGTGATTATTTGATAAGACCTCTATTTGAAATTCAAACAGATCAGAGATGTAATCTGTACCTTCAAAAGATGTTAGTAATAGCTCATCTTTAGCTAAAGGCGTAGATATAGATATTAGTCGTGAGTCTTGAGTAAATTCACTCATAAAAAAAGAACCCTCGTCGCGAGGCTAGATGGAAAACCTCTTCCATGGGTAAAAAAGATATTGTTATTATAAAATTTATATCATTACTCTGAGTTAATGTTAACTCAGAGTAATGATTAACTATAAGCAATTGAATTGAATAACAATACTCGTGCTTATATAGAATATGCCGCTTATAAAGGCTTAGCAGATTCCAGGTCATAACCCACACGCTGTGGATTACCAGACTTATTAGTCTTATCAAAATCACTATAGTTAATCATTATTTTTGAGTAACTAAGTGTAATTGTTTCAACTGGTTCAGCTTCAGAGTCAGCTGACATTGAATAACCACTTACTAGTACATCTGTCAGTTCATAATCCATGTATTCCTGCACTTTATCAGCACCGGTACGCACAAATTTAATTTTTACTGTTTTGCCAGCATTACCTGTAACAGCTTCTTTAAAGATACCTGTTACTGAGTTATCAGCCGCTTTAGTAATAGTGATTTCACTTAAACTTGGACGAGTAGCTTCACGGTTAGTCATGTTGCCTGGCTCCATTGTGATACCACGCCCTACGCCAAACTGTGCAGATAAAACTGCAATGTGGTCTTTGTAACCATCCGCAGTTACGTTTCCTTTAATACCATCGTATTGAAGATAAATAGCCATTTATATGTTCCCTTCTTTTAATTGAAATTATGATAGATAGTGAAACTGATCATAGAGCAAAAGCTTTAAGGAATCAACGGTATTAAAAAAAAAAATTTTGAGGTATTTCAAAGATTTAGGTGACCTGTTATAAATATACACCAAATCCCTACAAGCTTTATCGAAAATTGTACTGGAAATCGAATACTATTTTCACATCATCATCAGGCGCCTCAAACTCATCAGTACTAAATTTTTCCTTTAACGGAAATGCAAATTGTAAACTGCCATGAAAATTATTCTGATAAGTGATTTGAAAACCAAAACCTGCGTCAAATAATTGCCCTGTACTATCATCAAAAGAGTCGATTAATGATAAAACCTGCCCCCATGAAGCGTCTAAAAATAGAAATGGACTGACCATATTCCTTAAATTACTTGTTCCAATTTGAAGATCAAAGAATTCTGGGGCATCAAATATCCAGTCAACTCCATTATATACAGCGTTATCAGCGGAAAATTGATTAACCGGATAACCCCTTGCGCGCGTTGGCCCTGCTAATGCAAACTGACTGATCGAAGATAACGGGGAACTTGCATATTGTAGAGCTGCTCGATAAATGATTCGTGTATTCGACTCAAAATACGGTAACTGAAAGAATGTCAGTAAACTGTAGTTCATATTCAGTATGTTATATTTTTCATCCTGCCCTTCAGCCGCGCCTTCCAGGAATTCACCAAAAACCAGCTTAACATCTCCTTGATGCAAAATCTTATTGTCTTCATCTAATAAGTCATAGGTAAATAATAAGAACTGGTTGGCTATTACATCATCCAGATCAGATTCCCCGCCATCACCAAATGCACCCACTCGAAGAATTGATTCGACCTCTTCATAAACTAAATCAGCATAATAACTAGAGGTTCGACTCCTTTTAATACGATAGCTTGCACTTATATCTTTTTGTGTCGTTTCGCCAGATAGACCAAGCCTGTCGACTGTCTCAGAGTTACCAGAACCTAATACAAAGTCATTATTGGCAAAGCCTACAGATAAGCTAAAGCGTGGATCTAAAACGCGTGTTGAATAACGAAACTGCCCAAATGTAGTATTACTAGGTTTCGCTGCATATAAAAGCGCTATTTGTAACTGATCTGCATAACCTAATGGGTTGTTTAACAATGCTTCACCATATGCTCTGTACTCACCTGTCTGTTCTGAGCCATGGTTGTCTAAACGAACATTAAAATCATAGTTATTTTCTGCTTTTACCTGCAAATTAAGTTTAGTATCACCAACCTGTGCTCCTGGTTCAAAAAAACCTGTAGCAACAATCCCGGGATAATCATTTATCAAATATAAATTTTCTTCTACTGCTGAACTTGTAACTGGCACCATCAGCATGTTATCAAATGAAGAAGCTAAATAATGACTGTCATACAGCTTATTACCCGATACTTCAACCTCACCCAGAGTGCCTAATAACAAGGTTAATGTGACAACACCATCACGTACTTCCTGCTTAGGTATATAAGCCTTAGCTAAAATAAAACCACGTTCTCGATAAAATTGTGTGATTCGGTCGGCAACAGTTTCAATTGTGCCCAGTGTAATACCACGATTAGAGCGTTGTTCACGGATTAACCAAACAAGTTTCTGGACCTCAAGATCAGAAACATGACGGTCCATAGTATCTTCTTCAATTTCAACCAGAAGACTGGAAACTTCTTCAAGCTCAGTTTTTGTGAAACCCGATTCTTCAACCTTATATTCAAGCATAAGATCGTAACGAATACTTTCTATAAGCTTATCAATATCTTTCTTAGTAATACCCAGCTCTGGAAATTCAACAATACCCTGAAGTTTAAATTTCAAAACATTGAGACGGGGACCTGATGAAGGATCAGGGTCACGATCACGAACACTGGGAATATCAAGATCTTTGAGCAATGATTTTCGTTCAAATTCAGGCATCTCTGTAATTTCAGGCATTTCAAGAAAACCTGCACAGGCTACAACCGGAAGTAAATATGCCACGACCAATAGAAGTGGATGTATAAAAGCCCTATATTTCAAAACTAACCCGTAAATTGATTATTAATTTTTATGCTGATCATATATTCAGTGTTTAATCATTAGCGATATATAAAAATTTATTCCCGTCATATTAAGACGCAGGATTATACCTGTTTAAGCAAATTATTTCATATTAGAATCTGCAAATACACCTGCCTGATTTCGACTATTCCATATATAAGATTTTAACTAAATATACCATACCCCAAACACTTAAAACTTTTAATCAGCTATACATAAACTGTTACTCAGAAAGTCAGCAGGTTCAAAAAGATATACCGGTTTAAAAGAATGAACGAACAAAATCAAAAATCAATTTTGATAAGGCTGCAAAAACAAACAAAACAGGGAAGACTGTTGCAGGCATCATTAATATCATCCAGCCTTCACCATTACGAACTGGCTCCCCTACTTTATTTGCTAATAAAGCAAGTAAAACCCAAAAGACAGAAAAAACAATTACTCAAACAATGCATACAGTAAATATTTCCAGGTCTTATCAAAATAAACACCATAAAATAAACTGGATAACAAATACACTATTCCAATTGATGCACCAGCTATTAAAACAGTTCCAGCATCCAGTTTAGTAAAAATGGATACAGTTAATAAAAGCAAACAACTAATTACAACTTGATAATATGGATTCGATAAATAATCAAACAAGCGACCACCTTAGCGGAATTTTTATCAGGCAATTAGAGCGTTAAAAATAAAAATCATAAATAATAATGCTATAAGTTATTCACTATATATATCTGCTTTTAAATTTTTTACTAAATACAACTCCTATAAAAATTACCTTGCTAATGAACTAGAAAGGTAAATAGTTTTTAATTGAGATTTAGTTTAATTTTTATTGACGATCATATTCTTCCAGCTCATCTTCAAATAACTGATCACGGGGCATTCTAATTGCAACATCTTCCTGGTTATAATTTTGTAATTCAGTAAATATAGCTGGATCGATATCACCTAACGATTCAATTTCAACTAGCTGTTCACCAGCTACAGCAGAAATAGCGCCTATAAGCGTAAAGTCTATTCCACGTGTATCAAGTGTAGCTGGTCCCGGTGGAACAAATCTTGGGAAGAATGAAGTTTTTGTATCAATCAATACAGACCCGGGTACATCAAGTGTTAGTGGCCTTTCGATTGTACCAAAGGTTCCAGCACGACCAAAGAACACGGCATTTTGAGCCGTAATATCAGGATTCGTTAAAGTTCCTTCCCCAAGCCCTAAGAAACTTCCGGTTTGAGTAGTCATAAATAACTCACCGTTTTCGCGGTTTGCAATTACACTGCCAGGATTGAAATTAATATCCATATCAGTGAAAAGAGTAACATCCCCATCAGAACCCGTGTTTTTTAATGCAACCAACTCAACCTCTCCAGTTTGAATTATATCGACTTTTCCACTTGTAGAATTTTCTACATCCATAATAGAAACTTGAGACTCTAACCTTTCTGTGGAGCCAATTCCATTAGCCGCACGTAAAGAAAGTGTTGTTGCAATAAAATTAAGCGCATCCTCATTGGCATCTATTATTTCACCTGCAGATGTATTAATTCCAGCGACACCGTTAGCCGTTAAGCTTGTCACTATTACATCATTAACCGCATTGTATTGGATATCCCCTAATGTAGAACTGGTTGATGTATTTGCAGCCATGTTAATACCCTGACCTGAATTAAGTTCTATTACGCCTTGCTCAGAAGTAAAATTCCCATTCTGTGAAATACTGCCATTTGTACTCGACAAGTTAATACCTGTTTCAGATGTAATATCTACAGCAGTAACTG
>Ga0316207_10003173_pt1 | contig 15703 bp, 11 predicted proteins | sample 6weekpyrite_MG_FD_204943 | JGI IMG/M metagenome (GOLD analysis project Ga0316207, IMG submission 204943) | Microbial mat bacterial communities from mineral coupon in-situ incubated in ocean water Damariscotta River, Maine, United States -... | ecosystem: Environmental > Aquatic > Marine >... | reverse complement strand
AGACAAAAAAACAGTTTGATATCGGTGCAAAAGAGTTACAAAGTCTATATAAAGATGCTGATGTAAAATTTGATGAACTCAAAGATAAGGCAGAAGAAAACTATAAAGAAGCAAAAGACTTTATGGAACTAACAAATAAGGCCTTAAAACACTCCTTCAATTACTTTATGTCCCATTATCGTAAAAAGTAAACTATCTTATAACGTTCATCGTGAGCAATAGTTTCGCCGTAGGAGAAACTATTGCGCTCCTCGTACTTGTTATGGTTTTAATATACCACTATCTTTTAGTTTATTTGAATAATAGATAAGAAAAACAATCAAAGCTAAACCAAGTGCGTGCATAACCACACCACTAGTTCCCCTTGAATATTCTGTTGCATAACCTCTTATGGTCAAATAGTAAATCTGACTAACAACATATATTAATCCGTTTATCCAAAATAATTTTACTGCAATAGTTTTTAATCTAAATAGCATCAGTGATGCTAAGAACATAATAATAGGAGTTGCCAATGCTAAAAAGTAGTCAAATATACCAAGTTTCCCAAAAATTATCTTCGCAGATTCTTCCATAGGTAAGTGCCCTGTTATCATCAAAACCCCTAACGATAATGAAAAAATCCCAAACATTGAATATATAAATATAGCCCAAACAATTTTTGGTCTTTTCCCTTGTTTTACACTTTCATCTAATACAGCTTGTTCATTGTCTATCATTTAGTCCCTTTGTACCATCATTCTTTAATAGACAACACTTTATAGTATTAAGCCTTAAATATTAAAATAACATGACATATTAAATGTGGCTTGTTTATATTGTTATTGTGACTTTATGAGTGTTATGTTATTACATTTAAATTAAATATCCATACACAATGTAGTGCTATTTGAATGTTAAAAAATAGCGGAGGACGATACTTCAAAACAAATATGCCAGCGGCATATTTTTATGAATAAAATAGCATAGATAAAGAGCCGTAGGCGATACCTAAAGAGCGAAGCGAGTTAGAGCTCGTAAGTGAATGAGTTAAATAAAAGTTTGATAATGAAAATAAAATTAAAAGGGAAAATAAAAAGAGTGGCGCGGTGGACGAGATAACGAGCACCGTGCCTAACAATAACTACAAATAACCAGAGATAGGGACTTCTACAACTTCTATATTAAAATAAAATAGTCATTTTTAGTTCAACTTGGCACTATTTTGGCACTAATCAAGACCTTTAGCAAAGACATTTTTTGCTTCAGGTATATAGCTTTCCAAGTGGAGATAGTAGCTTGTATATCCTTTGATATCATTATCAAGACTATTATAGGACATTGGATTTTCCAAAAAGACGTCTACTGTTTGCAGCCACTTCTCGCTTCTTTCAATAATATCAAAAATAGTCTCTATCTCTACACTATCAAAATGTATTAAAGTATTTTCAGATTCCATGTAGGTTAAGGCTTTGTTATATCGCTTTAGAAGTTGATTAATATCTTCTGTCTTGTGAGATAAAACTTCCCTTCCACAATGTGCATGAAGCTCACTGTTTAACTTTTTTAATAAATCTTGCAAATTAAATAGCAGTTGCAAAACAAAGTTCTTATGTTTCTTTATCTCTTCTAAACGCTTTTCTTCTTCCATAAGGGCTGAATGCATAATAGAACGCATCATTGAAAATGAAGCGATAAATGCTGCAATCAAAATAGCAAAGGCTCCAACAAATAAGGCACGATCATCTACTGTCATTATTGCAACAAGTAAACCGATAAGTGTAATAAATCCAAGCCCCCATAGAACTTTTAAGATACCCTCAACGCAAGTTCTTTGATGAGTAACTTTTTGTATAATTTGACACAACCATCCAAACTCAATATCTTCTTCAATTCCCATTTTAGTATTTACCCATTTTTCTTCAAAGACTGTTTTACCAAAGTAACTAAGTAATCAATATCTTCTAAACTACTAAAGTTAACCTCACAGTCTCCATTTCCCCAACTACCAATCTTGGTTATATCTTTGACTATATTTTTATGATCGTCTATATCAGGGAACTTCATATTAATATACATTTTCAACTTTTTATTTTGGATCACAAAATCAACAATATTTCTACTACCTATAAAAGCGATGTATTGTTTATTTGCCTTGACCTTGATATCACCTAAGTTTAAGATCTCATTTTTGATAGTCTCATACAGTTCTATTATTTCTGAAGGTTTTCCCTTAAGGTGTTCTTCTTCTGTGTAGATTTTAACTTCTTTAGCAACGGATTGGATGTTGGTATCAGATGATATGGTTTGAATGCTCTCAGTTGATTTAGTGGGGTTAATCTGTGTGTACATAACGGTAGAGTTCTCGTAAGCTTTTATCTCCCATAGTTCAATAGGAAGGTCTTTAAAATTTATAGACTCTCTTTGATACAGGGTATAAGATGGTGCAACAAACAAAACCTTAGACTGCGACCAATCCACATCATTTTTTCTCAGGTTTTTATCCATACACTCGTTATATTCTAAGATAAAATCAGCTTTATTATTTAACATCAAAGAGAGATAAGCATAGCCTTGATCAATAACACTAAAATTTTTATCTCGTTTGTACTCTATAATTACAAATGACTTACTGGACTCATCAAAGGCAAGAGAATCCAAGCGAAAGTTATTTAAAGCATATTCACTCTTAACAAACTCATAACCAAACACCATCTCAAGATTTTGCTCTGTAAGCTCTTGAATCTCTTTTTCGAGTTTAAAAGTTTTTGGCTTGACCTCTTGTAACTTCTCATTACCACTATGAAATAGTCTCATAATTCTCCTCTAAATGCTTGATCTAAAATAGAAGCTTTGAGATCAACTAAGCTTTGCATCTTCTCTTTTTGGATCTGTTTTGTTCTTTCTATTTTTTTTGAAACTTTTTTTATATGAATTACTATGTCATTCTGAACATTAAGTGGAGCTAAAGGCATAATTATTGAATAAAGGTTTTTGTTATTAATGTATGGCTGATCAGAACCCAATAGTTTAGACTCGAATATCTCAATGAATTTAGGTGAATTAAAATACCAATATATAAAGTCTTTGCTTAACATATTTTCATCTTTTGGTTCAATTTTTCCTACTCGTTGGTACAAGATCGAAGGAGTATCATCAGAAGATAGAAATGTAATTTTCAACTTATTTCCTAACAAGGGCCTATTCAAAGCTATTACTAAGTCTTTTTCTTTCAAAACTAAACTAGGAAATTTTTCAATATAGTCCCTAGGTAAATAATCTACATTCTTCCATTTTGTTTTGCCAAATGTTACATTGTTAATTTTAAATATTCTTACCCCATCATTTGTATATTCTTTTTTATTAAAATAGTTTCCACTACTAACAGAAATTAATTCACCTAATGTACTATTAGTGTATTTGTTTTCCAGCTCTAAAAAAACATCATTCAAAACACTTCCCATAAACAGATCAGCTTCATCCATGTTTTTTTGATGTAGGGCCATTGCTCTGTCTATTTTTTCAAAAAGATTATCTAGTTTAGAAACTATTCTTTGTTGTTCTGAGAGTGGAGGTAATGGAATATTTAAGTTTTTCACCGTCTCTGATGGTACTCTTTGCCGTCCAGTCGCACCAATCATGCTACTTACTAAAAAACTATTTATACGATTGCTTCTAATATAATAATTAAAATATAATGGCATTATTTTTTCTAAACAATGTAAAGCATAGACTTCTGTAGTTGCATATCCACCATCAATATCTTCAGGAACTATTGTCGTCTTGTTATTTTGGGTACAAGGAGTGATTTTTCCAAGCAAAACTGCATTTTTTTGAAATTTTGTTTTCCCTTTTGAAACTTTACTATTCTCTTCTAATATATACTTTGTATTTCTACCTGTATGTTTATCAATATCAGTCATTCCAATGAACGGGACCTTATCATCTATAACTGTTGGCTTAAAGCCTCTTTCACATCCTATGCGAATAATATCTTCTAATTTTTTCCACTCCCACCCATCAGGAAGTTTATATAACTCACTCATCTATATCTTTTCCAACTAAAATAGCTTCAATCTCATCCATCAAGTTATTGATTTCTAAATTATTCTCTTTAATATTTTCTACTAGCTCAAGCGGTGATTTATGCTCTATCTCTTCAATACTGTTAGGATTTTTAGCAGATATATCGTAATCATCAATATCATTAACATTAACAATCCATGAGTTATCGGTTAGGGTTCGATCTTTCCAAACTTTTAAAAACTCTTTGAAATGTTCGTACAGGATAGGTTTGTTTTTTGTAAGTTTATAAGGTGGATTAACCTCATAATAAAAGATATCCGAGGTAGAGCCATTTCGATCAAAAAAGACCACATTCGTTTTAACACCACTGTAAGGCAAAAATATACCTGCGGGAAGCGAAAGGATAGTATGAACATTAAACCGCTCTAGCAACTCTTGTTTAACTGTTTTAAAAGCTTTATTTGTTTGAAACAAAACCCCTTCAGGAATAACAATACCACATTTACCATCTAGCTTAAGATAGTTCATCATATGTTGTAAAAACAAAAGCTCGGTAGCATTAGACTTTATAGGGAAGTTTTGCTGAATACTATCGTTCTCTTTTCCACCAAAAGGAGGATTGGCTAAGATGTAGTCATATCTATCTTTCTCCTCTAAACCTCTGATGTCTTTAGTAAGAGTATTTGTCTTTGAAATATTTGGTGATTCAACTCCATGAAGGATCATATTCATAACCCCCATGACATACGACAGCGGAGTTTTTTCATTTCCAAAAAAAGTATCTTCATTTAAAAACTTCAACTGAGAAGTAGAGAGTTCTCTCTGTTTCTTTTTTTCAACATCTTCATAACGGATGTGATTATAAGCCTCGATAAGAAAACCACAAGAGCCCACAGCAGGATCATAAACAGTTTTATCTATCTGGGGATTTACCACATCGGCAATAACTTGAACAAGAGGACGAGGAGTATAAAATTCACCGCTATTTCCCCCATCAGAACCCATATCTTTTAAAAGTTTTTCATATACTAAAGAGAGTTGAAACAGATCCGCTTGATTATGAAAATCCATCGCATCAATAATATCAAGGACCTCTCTAAGAGTATGCCCATTCGCAATGCGGTTATCTAAAAATTCAAAGATAGCACCGATCTTATACTTAATAGATTTAGGATCTTCACTCATCGACTTAAAGTCTTTTAGATAAGGGAATAACTCCTTATTAGCAAAGTCTAAAAGATCCTCACCACTCTTAGCATTTTTAAGATCAATCTTTCCATCTACCTTAGGACAAGCCCAAACACCCCACTTAAACTTTTCATCAAGGATATAAGTATATTCCTGCCCATTTAAAAGGGCTTCATCCGCCTTAGTATCTTCAAGGTCACTCAAAAACTTCAAAAAGAGAATCCAAGAAATTTGCTCAGTGTACATCATAGCACCACTGATCCCATCATCCCTTCTTAGTATGTCTGTTATTCTGTTTATTTTACTTTCCAAACTATGCCTTACTTGTTTTTCAAATGTATGATTAAATCTAATACAAACATTAATGCAGAGAAAATCACCAATGTTATATTCATAGAAGTGGTTGATGAAGTATCTAGTTGTATTAATGTGTCATAAATTAGAGAGTTTTCTTTTAATGGAATTATAGCACTTATTGATGGGATGAAATTAATTATACTGACTGTTACAAGGGTGGTAATGCCAATTCTATAGAACCTTTTCTTTGGATTAAAAAACATAGTAAGAAAAAAAGCCACTGCAAATACTACCAATCCTAATTCTATTGATTCAAAGCTCCACCATGTAAGTGAGCCAACTAAAAGTGCTAATATTAAACTAACAAACCACCATTGCTGATAAAACTTTTCTTTTTCCGTCTCTTTAGTATGATCAAGTATATTAAAAATCTGGTTTATTACACCCTCATTGTTAACAGCTCCGTAAACATCACCTTTGATTTCAATCTTATCTACACCCATTCTTTTACCTTCAATACTATTTTTGATTTCATTAATTTTCGATATATATTTTGATGCCACTTTTTTTTCTTAACACTTTTTTCTAATTCTTTAGTATCCAAAACCTGTTTTATTTTACCTTCATTTATAACAGCACCTATTACATCACCTTCTACATATATATTTCTAGATTCAATATCAATTTTGTTAAATATCTCTTTATAATAGCTGTTTGGGTGTTTCTTATTTTTAGCTTGCTGATTATAAGCTTGTTCCAAAGTATATTTCGCTCTTTTTGATAAAGCTTTATTATCAGAACTTGACAACTCTTTTAATAAATCAATTTCTTCTGTTGAAGTTTCAAGGTACTGCCACAACTTATTAATATAGTTATACATATCATCATGAATATCTGGACTATAAGAACCTGTTGGTCTTTGATATTCTTTGAAAAACATATAATAATCTTTAATTACCATTTTCAGGTCTTCACTCTTTAAAATAGAAATATCAACACCATCGTCTTTATGTCGAGTTGACTTCAAAGCACTTACCAAACACAAAAAATAGTTTATTTTTTTTGAATTAATATACTCATTATTATAATAATTTTTCTTACTTGGAGATAAGTTTAAAGAATATAAGGTTTTAGGTTCTGTATCTAATTCAATAAACTTTGGAATGTCTTTATAAGTATCATTAAAATGGGCAATGGCTTTATTTGTATCTAATGCCACTAAAGCCTTTAAATAATCAGCACAATTTTCTTCAGCACTCCCCAGCATATTTTCTATTAAGTTATATTGATTTTCATCTAAAGTTAAAAATTGAAATGCATAATCGCGATCTGCCTCATCTAACAATTCATATGAGCTTATTGGTATTGTGGATAACACCTGTATTATTGATTTAACACTCTTTTTATTGAATTTATCAAGAGCTTTTAAGAGATTAATTATCTGATAACTAATTCCTATCTTATGGTTATCGCTTTGAACGAATGATAATTCAATTACTTCAGAAGTTAAAGATAAAAAGTCATCAAAAAACATTGCTGTTAATTGCTTAAAAGATTCAGTGTCTAATCCCTTGTATTTATAAAAATGCCAAAAAAGTTTTTTATATTCATCAGGTGAATCAATAAGGCTTTTAATCTCATTTATAGGTATTACATTAAATAAAAATTCAAATAACAAGGTGGAATAAAAATTAGAATTACTATGGATACCTTCTTTTATTTTAATAAAGGTCTGATCAGTCTTAAATTCATTTTTAGCCATATCAATAAATTTTGAATAGTTGTCTTGTAAATCATTTTTTAATTTCTCGTTTAACTCATTACCTTCTTTATAATAATTGGCATTTAAAAATATATAATATATATCTTCTAGTGAGTCAAATGAAGCAACTTTTTTATAATATGCAGCTTTTCGCTTCTGTTTTTCTATATACCAATCTTGAACTTCATCTTCTTTTTTTCTTCCCTTCTCATCTTGTTCATGTTTGGCCCATAACTTTTCCATATGCAACTTAAACTTATCATCTTTCATTAACAAAACATCGATATCTTTGATTGTATGCCTAAAAGTTATGTAATACTCAATATAGTCTGCAATAGGATACTTATGAACAATCTTTTCTATATCTTTTGTTGTAATAGAGTAATATATGAATAGTTTTTCAAGAGTATGAAGCCTATTCCTATCTTCATCTGCATCAAAAAAAATACCCCAAAAGTCATCTTCTATATCATTAAAGTTTAAAGAACATTCATCAAGTTTATTTTCAGATATATCAAATTGGATATGTACCGTATGGTGACTCAAAAGACTTACAATGTCTTGCAATATAGTTTTTGAATCATATGTTTTGTAATTCCGCAATAAACCATATATTGACCAAGCTAAAACTTTACTTTTGTAATCATGTTCTTGTGCATTTTCATACTGTTTCTTTATATATTCGAACCATAATTGGCAATCACTAGGTGAAAGATTCTCAACTATATATTGTAAACTAAATGATGGAATGTTATCTAACAACTCAATGAATTCTGAAAACTCCATCTTATTAGTGGATTCAATCATCTCATTATCAATATTATATAAAGCTTCAAATAGGTGTGTCTCAAGGTTACTGATTTGAATAAAACTATTGTCGATACTTAACAGCCTATATTTTTTTAGAAACTTGAAAAGCCTCACATTAAATAGATAGTTTTTTACTCTCAAGCTTTTAATATACTTGTAACATACTTCTGTATTTTCTTGTAAGATTTCTAAAATCTGAAAGATTAAGTCTTCCATTTGATTTGAATAATTTTGTTCTAAAACATTTAATAAATACATGAAAGTTGGATAGTTAATGTCTTTTATATCTATTTTACTTTCTACTAATGAGGCTAGCTGACCTACCTTATCTAACTTTACCAAGGTGGTATCTTGAAGATGCTCCCATTTTCCCCAAGCTGTTTGCTCTTCATTTATTAATTTATATAGTATTGAATCAAGAAGTTCTTTTTGTTGTTCTGAATTCAAATGTGGATGTCTTCTGAAAACATAAGGATCAAACGCTACAAACTCATTAAATAGTACAGGATTGAGATTAGTTAAATAAATTATTATTTCTTCAAACTCTTCATAAAAGCTAAGGTCATGAGAGAATAATCGTTTTAGTTCTTCAGTACTAAGACCCTTCTGATAAATGAAAGAAGCAGCTAAATATTCTTTAATTGATTTATGATAAAAATCAATTCTATGACCTTTATGCTTAAATAAGTTTGTACTCAAAACTTTATAAAGATCACTTGGTATCACTGGAACAGAATCAATTATATAAAGTTCATCTGCTAACCTTGCCAAATCGTCTAATTTAATATTCTGAATTCGATTTAACATTAAATAGGTAGCAAGTGACGAAGCTATTGCAATATATTTTTCTAATGACTCATCCCATACTATTTCTTCCCTATTATCACCTTTTTTTGTAATATGCTCTTTTATAAGATCTTGATAGATTTCGATGTAACTCAATGAAGAAGCTCTATAAATATCAAATTTATTCACTATATGAAAAAATATCATAATATTTTCCAATAATGCTTTTATATGCTTTTCGCTAATAAACTCAAAAAATACTTCTTCTTGTATACCCTTTTCTCTCAATACTTGAGTAATATCTTGATCACTTAATGGACAAATATCATATATTTTTATATCTTCTTCAATACTTTCTAAAGATTCTGCAAAATATTCTTTCCATTCATGAGAACGGCAACTAATGACAAACCTAATTTGTGGATTTACAACTTTACATGACTGAATATATTTGAGAAGACTACTATTTAATTTTTTAAAGTTACTGTAATCAGTTAATGCTTCATCAATTGAATCCAATAAAATAACTTCTATGTTCTTTTCAATTTCAATTTCATCATCGATAGTAATCAATTCAACAAAATGAGAATTTATATTATCTTTTTCATATTGTTTTAATTGAAAAGTTTTTCCAGAAGCTGGCTCACCTAAGATTACAGAGATATTGTGTTTAATAATTCTACTAAACTCCTGTTTACTTTGATAGAAAAAAGGAAAACCTACAATATATAAGTCATTAAAACAAGGAATCAATTTTTTGGCAATAAGTTCGTAAGACTCTGTCCCACTCAATAAAATAAATTTAACCTGTGGATTACTTTTTTTACATTTGTATATATATTTTATTAATTCAAGGTCTTCACTCTCTTCTTGATCTGTAATTACATATTCACTAAGATCATCTATTATTACAACATCAATATCAGGATGTAAGACTTCTTTAATATTTTGTTTGAAATCTCTTGCATTAATATATACTGATGTGTTTGAGTGTTCTTCATAATATTTTTTCAATTGAAAAGTTTTTCCCACACCACGATCACCCCAAATCAGTGTTATCCAATTTTTAAGTAATTTCTCAATGTTAAGAGAATTAGGTCTTTCAACTTCTTGATATTGTCTTGTAATAAATTTTTTTTCCATTATTTACTTATAAATCTCTTTCTGTAATTCAAAATATCCATCTCTCATCTCAGCTATCCCACCAAATTTTTCAGCGACTTCCCTAACTGTTCCAAGCCCACTAAGATCAACTAACTTGCCAAGCTTATCTTCATCAAGTTCTTTAACACCGTCTTTTTTGTATCGCTCTAAAATAAACTCTATAAACTCTTTAGCTTTGTCGTTATGAATATTTTCAACAAACTCTGAATCTTCTACGGATATAACCCTTTCAGCACGGGTTTTAATGTCTAGGTTAAAAGAGATGTGGGTTAAGATGTCGTAGATATCGCTGTCTTCGGCTTCAAAGATCACCTTCAAATCATTAAGCTGTTCTTCATCTATATGCATCTGACGAAGTTTATGAAGTAAGTCTTTTCTATTGGTTGGATTAGACCATATATTTCTAAGACCATCTTCATCATCATAAAACTTACCAAGCACACCTATAAGCAGTTCTAAGTAGTCTTCTGTTTTTAAAGGAATACCATCCATACCAACATAGGTTGTTTCAATGTTGATAACTTTTAACTTTTTACCTTTAATATCAATAGTCACTTTTCCAGTTTTTGGTGGATCGACTTCAGGAGGTTCATTTGGTGGAGTATCATCATCTTCACCAGTAGTCTTCCCTTTACCTTTTCCACCTTTTGGTGGTTGTGGTTCATCTTCACCATCCCATTTAGGGTCATAAAACAAGTTAGTAGCCCCGACAAAGTCCATGATTGTAAAAAAGTCTTTCCCGTCAAACACCCGTGTCCCACGACCAATAATCTGCTTAAACTCTGTCATTGACTTAATAGGAGCTGTTAAGATAATATTTCTTACATTCTTAGCATCTACACCCGTTGTTAGCATTTTTGAGCTTGTGAGAATTGTAGGGATATCTCTATCGTTGTTTTGAAACATCTCTAAAAAGTCTCGTCCTATTTCACCTTCATCTGAAGTGACTCTTACACAATAATTATTGTCTTTGATGGTTTTAAATTTATCAATCGCTATCTTCATATCTGATGCATGCTTTTGGTTCACACAAAAGATGATCCCCTTATCCATAGTATTCATATTAGCAAGGATAGTTTTAGCGATAAGTTCAGTTCGCTTAGGGATGACAACTTCTCTTTCAAACTTATCAAGTGCTACGATTTGTTTATCTAAGTCACCAGTGATAATGTCATTTGGGTCAAACTTGTATTCATCAATGTTGGTTTGAATTCTTTTGACTTTGTAAGGGGTCAAAAACCCATCATTAATCCCATCTTTTAGAGAATACTCATAAATTGGTTCACCAAAGTATTTGTAAGTATCTCCGTTGTCATCTCGTTTAGGTGTGGCTGTTAATCCTAAATGCACGGCACTTTTAAAATGAAGTAAAATATCTTTCCAAGAGCTTTCATCATTAGCAGATCCTCTATGGCACTCATCAATGATAATTAGATCAAAAAAGTCAGATGGATACTGCTTATAATAAGCAGTAACATCATCTTCATTCTCTTCTTCTGAGGTCTCAACTATTCTGTTTTTATTTTCAGCGATAGACTGATAAATAGCGAAAAATATATTTCCTGCCGTAGGAACCTTACCACCTCTTTTTTTAATGATCTTTCCATTAATCTCAACACAATCTTTTTCCAAAGGATTAAAGGTATTCATAGACTGATCTTTAAGAACATTTCTATCTGCCAAAAAAAGTATCTTAGGTCGTCTATAAGCATTATCTCTGTTCCATTTGGATTGAAAGAGTCTATAAGCTATTTGAAAAGCAATGTAAGTTTTACCTGTTCCTGTTGCTAGGGTTAAAAGCACTCTGTCTGTATTGTTCGCAATAGCTTCTATCGTTTTTTGTACGGCTATTTGTTGATAAAAACGAGGCTTCATCGTTCCTTCTATGTGGAAAGGGTAAGTGATACTATCTTTGGCTTTAGGAGTGGCTTTTCCATATTTCCTCTCAAAAAGTTCATCAGGTGTCGGGTAGTTTTCAATAAACTCACCTTTTCCCTCTTTTAATGAATGTTCATAAAGTTTATGTCCATTAGTCGTATAGACATAATCAATACCAAGCCTTTGGGCATAATTGATTGACTGTTGTAATCCATCTAAGGGATCTTTTGACTCAGCTTTGGCTTCAATGATGGCAAGATTTGTATTCTTATACGTAAGTAGGTAGTCAACAAAATACCTTTTACCCCGTTTTCCACCAATGAGTTTTCGACCATCAGTGAAATAATACTCTCTAACGATGTTAGATTCTAACCAGCCACTTTCTTTAATAAGTGGATCAATAAGTTTAGAACGAGTATCTGATTCTGAATATGCCAAAATAAACCTTTTGTTAATTGGGTGTATTTTATCACAATAATTAAATAAAAATTAATTTTTTTAATTAAATCTATATGACTTTGTTATAGATATTCATTCTGTGGTGTGAATGTCTATGAATATTTCATCTATAATTTTACCAATGGGCTGATTGTTTTCATTGATAACCCACTCGTCAACTTTAGCTTTTTCAATTATCACCCGACCCGTAGGCTTATGATAATGTACACCTTCTATCCATTCATCTTGAATTAACTTATATATTTTATTTTTTGAGTAACCAAGATAAAAAGCTGTCTCATCGACATTCATCCATTTTTTCTCAATGGAACCTTCTTTTTGTAGCGAAATTAACTCTTCTAACAGAGTAACAAGTTTTGGTATGTGTTGTAATGATTCGAAATTTATATTCATATCATTATCCTTTTTAGTGATATGAATTGTTATAAATCTTCTCAAATAAAAGATATTTTCGTGTGTAATGCACTAAATCGATATCAATATGATTATTTAGCAAATATCAATATAAAAATACTTTTATTGATATTTGAGCTAAAAATGGGCGGGTTTGAACTTCGAGTTTAGCCCCCTGAAGGGCATACTCAGTTCAAGTTCTTCGAACCTAATGGCAAGGCCATCTCTCTTGCATGGTATTGGTTCATTTTTTAGTCCAAAAATGAACATCACTTAAATTGACCCGTCAATTTTATGCAAGAGAGATGGCCTTGCCAGGTTTCCGGCTGGAAGCTTGTTAATTTATTCTGCTACGGATCATCAAAAAAGTCAATTACTTTTTTAAAAAAAATATTTATCTCACTTGCTTTTATAATAAGGCATATAAAAACCAGTAGGAGACCAAAAATGAACTCAACAATTTTAAGCTATTTAGCTGCATATATCCATATATTTAAAATCTATTCCTACTGATAAAAAGTGTCTCTGACAGTTTTTATATCAAGCATTTTCGTACTTTAGTCTTGTAAAAAGAAAAGTACATTTTTGAATTAGACAGTTTCATGAAATAGATTTTAAATCATTATCCTTGCAGGATCCTTTTTCATTTTGTGAGAAATCACAAATATGCACTTCATATGAAAATATGAAAATTCACGCATAAAAGGATCTAGGATGGGATTTAAAATTAATCATTCAGCACGAGCAGCAACATTGTTGCATTTGAGTTTAGATGAAAGTCATGAGTTAAGTAAACGAATGTATGGACATCTTATAAAAAATGGTCTTTCCCAAGATCAAATCGCAAAGTCCTTTTTCATACTTAGAGATATATGGATGAGAAAAGAAAGACAGAGGATACGTTTATCAGTACCTTTGTTAGGGTTTAAAAATAAAGGTATTGAAAAGTATCGCATTGAGATTGCAAAGTTGCAAGATGAAGGCTTAAGTGCTAACCAGATTGCTAAGGTCTTGCAAAAGAAAAAAGATGCTCCATCGGTATCTACTAGCAAGAGATATATCAAGGCTCTTAAAGAATGGAGGTTGAATCATGGCTAATCTAAAAGGTAGCGATTTTAATCGCCAGAAAAGGGATGCTAATTTCCGCTTAGCCGCTTTTGGTCAAAAACGAAATGGTACAGGTTCTCATAAAACACATAGCGAGGCTCTACGTGTGAAGCGAGATAGATATTTATCTGATTTTAAAAAATTTGCTGAAGAGAAAGAACTTGATGGTAAGTTAAATGAACTGATGAATGAAGCTAATCTATCAGAGTTCTTTGAAAATAGGTTGGATGGCATGTCATTCTCATCTCAAGAAGACTACCTTCGTGGATGGTCTGGCTTAGTTCAAGGACTGCAGCAATCAAATATTACGATCGGCATTGATGGGAATTTTTTTGATGGTCTTGTATCTTCTTATAAAGATGGATCCGAAAATATTGGAGCCTTACAAATTGATCCTTCTATTATTCCCTCTGAGGTGATTGCCCAATTGCCTGATGTTTCAGCAATTATTGCACAACTTCAATATGAAACTGGCTATAGAATAAATGAGGCATACAGCGTCATTAATGATATTGAAAACTATCTGATGGATTTGAAACTAAAAGCTGTTCAAGGAAAGGGAGGACAGCAAGTAAGAGAAAAAATCATTTCCTTAGAGCTTAGATTGATGTTATTAAAACTTCAAAAGGAAAATAGTCGTATTCCACATAGAACAACTTACTATAGACACCTTCAAATATTTGGTATGCGAAGTCATGATTTTAGGGCTTTTTACACGAAAGAGCTATATGCGAAGAAACGAGAAGAGGGCTTGTCCCATGTTCAAGCGTGTAGGTATGTAAGTATAGAAATAAACCATCGCAGAATTGTGATAGTAGAGTACTATCTTTCAAAGTTTGGAGGCCTGGCATGAAATCGCTGGGTTTGATATACTACAGCTGTAAGAAGTTCTTATGTTTATGGTTGTTTGTAGTCTTGAAAAAGGACAACAAATGAAAATATTTACGCGTAAACAAAGAAAGGTTGCTTATCTCTATGTGGATTTTACTTTTAATGGAAAGAGATATAGAAAACCATTAAAGTTAGAAGATACACCAAAAAATAGAAAGATAGCGACAACAAAAATACTTCCAGAAATTCAACATAAGTTGAATACTGGAGCGTTCTTTAAAAATGAAACAAAAACTCCATTACTTAATGAGTATAAAACAATTAGTTTTGAGGTGCATAAGATTGATAGGCGTGAGCTAACTCAAGAAGATTATGAGCGAATTTATCGGCTTCATATTGAACCATACTTTGCGAGTGTTGCACTTGATAAAATAAAATCATCTGATTTGGCAATTTGGCAAAATAGATTGTTAGAAGACAAAGCTCCTAAAACGGTAAAAGTTATTCGTACGGTGTTTTCTACTATATTAGAAGATGCAATGTGTGATGAGATTATCAAAACAAATCCTTTTGTAAGGGTAAAGGCTCCTGTTCAACATGAGTTAAAAGAGAAAAAACCATTTTCCCAAGTAGAGATGTTTAAGATAATTGAGGATATGCAACCTAAAATGAGATGCTTTTTTGCAATTGGATTCTTTTCTGGGATTCGTACAGGTGAGTTAATCGGTTTGAAATGGAAAGATATTGATTTAGATAATAGAATTATTAAAATCAGAAGAAGCCGAAGACGTGGACAAGAAACTTTGCCAAAAACAAAGTATAGCATTCGAGATGTTGACATTTTAGATGTACTTGTACCTTATATACAAGAGCATAGAAAAATTGTAAAAAGTTCTAGTATTTATCTTTTTGAAACTTACTTCGGCTATCCATATAATACATGTGACAAAATTAGTTCTCATTATTGGACCAAGTTACTTATTAAGCTTAACATTGAACATCGAAATATTTATCAGATGAGAC
>Ga0316207_10003172_pt1 | contig 15703 bp, 16 predicted proteins | sample 6weekpyrite_MG_FD_204943 | JGI IMG/M metagenome (GOLD analysis project Ga0316207, IMG submission 204943) | Microbial mat bacterial communities from mineral coupon in-situ incubated in ocean water Damariscotta River, Maine, United States -... | ecosystem: Environmental > Aquatic > Marine >... | reverse complement strand
CAAAGGCTAGAGGATAGCGTCCTCAACAAGAAGCCGTATATACGTTGGCGTTACATTTTTATGTGAAATTATTGTTGTAAAATAGGTGGAGTCCATATACGGGAATCCAGCGACTTTACAGGGTCTCAGGTCACTGGATCTCCGACACAAGCATTCGGAGATGACGGGAGTTTTGAATGGTTTATTTATTCCGGACAGTAATGCCCAGTGTTGGCTCTATTTCTGGTTAATAAAGCTGGACTTTTAGCAACCTGGACCTATCGTAACTGGTCCTATCGTAACTGGACAAGGGCTCCATAATGGAGCCCTTGTTTTGTAAACATGCAATTGAGAACTTGAATGAATCGGCATATCACTATCGCCATTTTTATGGCGCCTTTTTTCGCGATTGCGGGTTATGTGATTAGTGGATACTTTTTCTCTAATGAAACACCCCCTGCGAATATTTTACAGCCGGTTGGTAAATGCCAGCCTTCAATTCAACCCTGCGTTGTTGAATCGGATCAGCTAAGGATACAGATTAATTTTGCTCACAGCCCTGCTTTGCAAAAAGCCATTCCTGTTAGCATTGTTTCCTCAACTGCGGTTGAGGATGTGTTACTCGCCATTGGTAATGAACAGGTTAATACCATGCCGGTTCAGTTTCATCCCCGTGATGATAAAACCCATTATGACAAAACCCAGTGGCAGGCGAATATTCTGTTAAACGACTCGGTTAATTTAAAACAGTTGATTTTAAGACTGGTCGTCACCTATAAAGGTGTTTTATATTTTGCAGAAATACCCATGACCTCCTGATGCTATAGAAATAGAACGTGAAAATAGAACGTGAAAATAGAACATGGAAATAGAACAACTGGAAATTCGTGATTACCTGGCGCTCTGCCCTCCACTGGACAGACTGGGTGAAGCTGTTCTGGATGAGATCACCCAGCAACTTGAAATTAGCTACACTCGTCGTGGCCGTGAACTGCTTAAAATAGACGAGATTAATAACACCCTTTATCTTATTCGCACCGGTGCCATGGCGGTTTATGATGCTGAGGGTAATTTACAGGGTCAGTTTTGTGAAGGTGACTGGGTTGGTTATCGATCACTGTTAAGCGATGGAAAAATTGGTTTATCTGTGAGGGCGGTAGAAGACTCATTGCTCTATATGATACCCGCCGATATTTTCAACAAGCTATGCGAAGAACATCCGTTTTTCAAAAACTTCTTTTCAATGAAGAAACAGGAACGTTTACGCAATGCCATTAATGATATGCAAAAAGGTTATTCGAATAATCTTTCTGCAACCACGGTAAAAGACCTGATTCACCGTCACCCACTGATCACCGACGAATCAACCAGTATTGCACAGGTTGCCAGGGAAATGACCGATGAAGGTTATACGGTTATGCTGATCACCCGGCAGGGGCAACTCATCGGTATTGTTACCGACCGCGCTTATTGCACCAAAGTGGCGAGCAACAACATTTCACTGCAACAACCGATCAGCGATATTATGACCGACAACCCACTGACCATCACCATAGAAAACCTGGCCTCTGATGCCCTGCTGATGATGGCGCGACACAATATTCGTCACCTGCCGGTGATGGAGCGTGAGAAAATTATTGGCGTGGTGACCGCCACCGACCTGATTCGTTATCAAAGCCATAATACCCTTTACCTGATTAACGAAATTCATCGTGCGGAAAACATTCATGAGCTACAGGCATTTAGCCATCAACTACCGGCCACCTTTGTTAGCCTGGTTAACCATAACCTGGCCACTTATGACATTGGTCATGCCATTAGCTCGGTTGGCGGTGCGATTAATCAACGCCTGTTACAGTTTGCAGAAAAAAAACTCGGGCCGCCGCCGGTGCCTTATGCCTGGATAGTGGCGGGCTCGTTGGCGCGCAATGAACAAACGGTTTTTTCTGATCAGGATAACGCGATTATTTTATCGGATGATTATGAAGCCAGCTTACACGGCGAGTACTTTGAACAACTCAGCCAGATGGTGAGTGATGGGCTCAATACCTGCGGTTACCATTATTGCCCGGGCAATGTGATGGCCACCAATCCGAAATGGCGACAACCGGTTTCAAGCTGGCATCAGTACTTCAATAAATGGATAGATGAACCGGAACCCATGGCACTGATGTACTCCAGTATTTTCTTTGACCTGCGCTGTGTTTATGGTGATGCCAGTTTGCTTGAAGAGGTGCAGGAAAAAATCTATAAGCGAAGCCGTATCAGCAGTATTTTTCTTGGCTTATTAACCGCCAATGCCCTGAAGTTCACACCACCTATTGGTTTTTTTAGAAATTTTGTACTGGAAAAAACCGGTGAAGAAAAAAAGGCACTCGACTTAAAAAAACGCGGCACGGTGCCAATCATCGATCTCGCCCGGGTTTATGCCTTGTCTGCTGGAGACCCTGCATTGCACACACAGGATCGCCTGGAAGCTGGATGCAAAGCTGGCAAACTTAGCCAGGACGGGATGGAAGATCTCAAGGATGCACTGGAATTTATTACCAGTGTGAGACTCAGACACCAGGCCTACCAGATCAGTAACGGACTGGAACTGGATAATTTTGTTGTGCCCGAACAATTAACTTCACTTGAGCGTCGCCACCTTAAAGATGCATTTGATGTGGTACACACTATTCAGTCAGTGATGGCACAGCGCCAGTAATTTGCCTGATCATGTTAACTCTCTCAACATCTACTCTCTCCTCGTTCATGCCACCTGAACTGCTCAGAAAATTTTTATACGCACGGGCAAGTGAGAGTGTGTTTAAAGACTATTTAAAACACCCTTTACCCAACCCCGGGCAGACTGTGCTGGAAAGTGAATTCCTGGCACTCGACTTTGAGACCACCGGCCTGAAACCAAAATCAGACAGAATACTGAGCATGGGTTACACGGTGATAAAAAATGGTCGGGTGTGCCTGAATGAAAATGGCTACTTTCTGGTTAACCCGAAAACCGAATTAAACAATGAAAATGTCAGCATTCACAAAATCACCGATGATGAAGCCGAACAGGGCTTAAGCCTGACGCAGGCATTAACCCTGTTGCTAGAAAAAATGCGTGGCCGTTTTGTGATTGCACATCATGCACCCATCGAAACCGGTTTTTTAAATGCGGCCTGTCGCAATGTGTTTAAACACAACTTACCTATGCGTGTGATTGATACCTTAAAAATTGAACAGAAAAGACTTCAACATCGCCAGCAACTTTTAGACGCAAACCAACTTCGCCTGTTTAATATTCGAAGCAGCTATAACCTGCCCCGCTACAGGGCACATAATGCACTAGAAGATGCGATTGCCACCGCCGAGCTTTTTCTTGCTATGGTGAGTTATCGAGATGAGTTGAGTAAGTGTAAGGTGAAAGAGTTTTTATAAATTTGATAATATATTTATGCCTAACTGAACAAACGACAAAATCGTCATCTCCGAAAAAGTCTTCTGGAAAGATTTTTAACATGCGAAGCATGGCCTGAAAGGCGAAGGGCATGAGCCCGTAGTAATGCTTGTGTCGGAAATCCAGTGACCTGAGAGCCTGTAATGTCACTGGATTATTAAGTGCATCCCTGCACTTAACCCCTATCAGATAATAGGGGCCGTGCAGAGCACGCTTAAATTCGTTCCAGTCGAATTTGATCCCGACACAAGCATTCGGGAATGACACGAAGCTTAAGTTTATGAATTAAATAAAAATCACTTTGTAGGTGCTTTCAGGCGCACTTACAATTAAGTAAATTCAGGAGCTTAAGGTACAATACCCGTGATTGTATTTTAATACTAAGAGTCCTTATGAGTTTATCTTCAACGGAGCAAAATTGTTATTTCTGCAAAGTCGTCAATAGCGAAGCCGATCCATTTATATACGAGAATCGATCCTTTGTGGGTATATTTGATACCAATCCAGTGAATCCGGGGCACGCATTGATTATGCCCAGAAGGCATGTTGCTTCGATTTTTCACTTGAATGAAATCGAACACGATGACTATTTTGATGCAATTTATGGTGTCAAACAGGTAGTAGAGACAACGAATATGAAATCACTCTACGAGGAGATGATCAAAAGGGATCAATTTAAAGAGCGTCCCAAAGATCACATTGAAACGGTTCTGAAATTACCATTCCTCGGAAATAAGCCTAATGCCTATACCCTGGGAAACAATGATGGGAGAGAAGCTGGGCGAAGTATAGACCACTTGCATGTTATCTTGTTGCCACGTTACAAAGGTGATGTAGAAAACCCAGGTGGGGGTATCCGAAATGTTATTCCAGCTCGAGCCCAATACAAAAAACGTTAAAGGCTACCCTGACAGCTTTAATTACCAGACGTCGTAAGCAGAATAATCTGGTACCTATTATTATTTAGCCAACTACCTGTTTATCGGTATTACGTCGAATTCACTGTTATGTTTAATATTTTAGTTATTAAAAATCCGCTATTTTTATTAGCCGTCTTCGTATAGAATCCGCCATCACTATTGCTTATTAAATAGTTCCAGGACATTAACGTTTAACTAGCGACAACTTCACCCCCCTTCCAAGATGATACAAAACCCATGATTGATAAAACGATAGTAACCCACAACGGTAATTTCCATGCAGATGATGTTTTCAGTATCGCTGCCTTTAAGTGCATATTCCCTTCTTTTAAGCTCATTCGCACACGTGATGTAGCGCTTATCGCACAGGCAGATATAGTGATTGATGTAGGCGGTGAATATGCCCCGGGTACAGACCGTTTTGATCATCATCAACGCGGTGGTGCTGGTGAGCGCGAAAATGGGATTCCCTATTCCTCGTTTGGTTTAATTTGGCAGAAGTATGGTTTAGAAATATGCCAGGGTAACCAGGACGTCGCCAATGCGGTTGATGCTGGCCTGGTATCAAACATTGATGCCATCGATTGTGGTCATGTGGAAGGTGCTTCTAAAGGTATTAGCCTTAGCCAGACTATTTCCATGTTTAACCCGACCTGGCAGGAAGAGGGTGACTTTGATGCCTGTTTTGATGAAGCGGTTGATTTTGCAACACGGGTTTTAACACGATTCATTGCATCGGCTAAGGGGGGTATTAGTGCGAAAGACATTGTGGCTAAAGCGATTGATAATGCAGAAGACCCTAGAGTGATTGTATTAGAAAAATATACCCCGTGGAAAAAAACGGTTCATGCCTTATCTGAAGAGGCTTTATATATGGTTTACCCATCTCAGACTGGCGAATGGAGAATTCAGACCGTACCTGTTGAACTGGATTCATTCGAAGACAGAAAGTCGCTGCCTAAACAGTGGGCTGGTTTGTCCGACAATGAGCTTAAAGAAGTAACAGGTATTGATGATGCCATGTTCTGCCATAACGGTTTATTTATTGCGGGTGCGGAATCATTTGAAAGCACGATGAAAATGGCATCCATCGCACTTAATCAATAGTTTAATAGAGTTTAAAGTTTAATAGGACAACCATCATAAAAACCTGTAAAAACAAAGACATGGATTGTATCTAGACCTTTCGCTATTATGGGTGCCTGGTTCAGCAGAATCACAATCTACCAGGCACTTATGATCAAACACAAACCCGATAACCCTATCGTTGATTCAATAGAAATACTTGAAAATGATCGCTTGCTCACACATTAAATAGCCCGCTACCAAACACGCCAATGAAGAACTCGCGACATTAATTGAAACCGCCGAAGAAAAACTGCTCGATTATTTTCGCTATGTATTTGTATTACGAGCAATTCAACAACTCAGCACCAGAGAAACAGCCGAAAGCCTGGGCATAAATGAAGCCACCGTTAAAATGCGTTACCACCGCGTACATAACCTGATGCAAAGCAGCTTAAATCAACACATAGAACAAACAGGCAAGCACATATATGAATTTTCGGGCAGCGCTGCTATCACATTGTTAGTTCAGTTTTAAAACACCTGGATGCTTTATCTCATTAAGTAAACAAAAGCGGGCAAAAGGGTCAGGCTTGATTGTTTTTGGTAGATGAGAACAGGCCAGGAAAAACTATAGTCAACTCACAAACAATCGAGTCTGACCCTATTGTTGTATTGTTGTTTGTGACAGGAAGAAATAATAGAAGAGATTGAATTTATTTTATTAATTTCAACAATCTTTTAATCAGTTGAAAAATAAGTATTTTAAGTATCCCGTTAAATTATTCCATTGTGTTAAAATTCTTAAAGTACAACTAATGGAATAAACGAAACATACCGACTCTTCTGGAGACAGGGCTTTGACTCAATAAAAGTATTGACTACCCTGCTTATATGTTTAGCTAAAACCCTACCGATAAGAACTTACCGGTAGAGTCAGACTATCAGATGCGACGTCTAGCTACACCCGCAAAACCAACCAGACCAGCACCAAACAACCAGACAGCTGCAGGAACAGGAACAGCAGTAACTACGTCAACCAGAATTGCATCACCAAGCGTACCAAACGACAGGGAAACAATATCACCATTAGCTGAATACACGGCTAATGCTTCGTTATCAGCAACCCATGTACTACCACCATCTTGTGACATTGCAACTATGAACTCATTGGTTGCACCTAAGCTCAACTGAGTAGTTGAAACACCATTGCTAGCAAAATATGGTCCCGAAGAAGTAGCTGGAAATGGTGTAAAATTAACTTCACCTCCAAAGCCACCAAAGACTGAAGGCCCCATTACTACGATTAAACTTGTAGTAAAACTAGTATCACCCTGATCAAAAACTCCCAAGGTTACTGAACCATCTAATGTGAAAAAATTCACATTGGTATCTGTCGGTTGAAGCACAGTAGAGGCCTGTGCACTCACGGCAGACAAGCCCAATACGACTGTTGCCAAAAAGTTTCTCATTTTCATCATATTTCCTATTTTTCAATTATTATGTGGAACAGTCTCCACTCCTAGTTGATACTTCTTTATCAAAATGATGAATTTTTTAAGATATTTAGCCCCCTAAAAATTCCACTTCGCATAAAAAACATCTTATATTTTAATGCAAATTTCAGACCTAATTTAATAACTTGAGAAAAATCAAAATCTTAAAAAATAATGAATATATACGAACGTATACATAAGTGTAACGATAATCGACACAATCTTAACCGCATATGTGAAGATACCCAAACAAATCAGTAACTTATCGCTGTATTGACAACTGTAAGTATTTCCGACACGAAAACACATAGAATTGCACAATTATAGTCAAGCGCATTAATTAAAATAGTGATATATATCACATTATTTGGAAAAACCACCCAAATGGGTTACCAATCACTATGAACACCCTGATGAATATCTTTAGTATTCGCTTTAAGTATCAACATAGTTATACACAACCCTGTCCTTGATGTCCGAATTAATTATTAGACAATATTCGTAAAAATAGCTCATCGCACTGTCCCTGATAGAGATGTTCCATAACAGGGCATAGATAGAAACATAACTAACGCTTATCCAGTTACTAATTTTTTTCTGACGATACATTCAGTTTAGCTTGTTGGCTGTCTGAATTAAGTTTACTTATTATATTTTCTGGTATGGGTCTGGTTTCACCCTGTTGATTCCAGTACTGCATTTCAACCAGCTGATTTAAATGATCAATACGCTGCACTGTATCTGGATGAGAGCTCAAGAACTGGGGAATATCTACCGCTGCATTCTGTCTTTCTTTTTGCAGTACTTCAAATAATTCCGTTGCCCCCCGAACGTGACCATAAAAATCATTGACCGTTTTTATGCCTACATCATCTGAGGCCTCTTCCTGATCACGGCTAAAACTTAACATCGTCAGCATACTGGTATCTGAAATTACACTTGCCACAGAATCAGACGATTCACCTAAAATAACACTCATTAATAAACTAATAACAACTCCCTTTCCCAATGCTTTTACCGGATGGCGTAATTTCACATGACCTATCTCATGCCCCAACAACATAACCAGGGCATTTTCATTTGGCAATTGCTCTAATAAACCTCGATACACCATTATATGACCACCTAATGTTGCCATTGCATTCACAACATCCTCATTAACATAGTGAACATGAATTTTCATACCTTCTGGTAAATCCATTTTTAAAACCAGTTTATCCGCCAACTCCTGCAGGTATTTATCTACCTCATTACGATCACTTTTTAATTTTTCAACAACAGACTGGAAAATAGATGTTTCAAATTCAAAGGGAATGTATTCCGCAGCCAGGTCAACTGATAATGCCAGCACTGTAGTAATAATAATGACACCAACAATGACTGCAGACGTTAATAATCCAAACTCTTTTAATGGATGAGACTCGGTTGTATTTATACCTTCGGGAATTTCAGGATTATGATACTTCAGTTTAAATTCCTCATTTAGCTGCTTAACGCCTCACAGGAACCAGTGCAGTACCATATGCAAGCACTTCTATTGAGCCAATACCACCCCTGGCATTTTTTGATATAGATGCGGTTTCAAGTTTTATATTAAATACTTTATCTGCACCCAGTGACCTGGCTTTCTTTTTCATACGTAAAATAGCTTCACGTCGTGCACGATCGAGTAAACTTTCATAGGATACAACCCTGCCACCAATCAAAGTGCGTAAAGATGCCAGGAAGCGTTTAAAATAATCAACAGAAATAACAACACTACCCGTTACCAGAATAGACGCACCTGGGTTTTCAGATACAGGCGGAATTCGACTGGCTATTGCTACCACATTTCGATATTTAGCTTCCCGCTTGATAATTGACTTATAGTGATTTTTCTCAAAGTACTGGCCAAAAAAATATCCCAATGCCAGTAATGATGCCAATATAATTAAATCAACCATTCCATTACTCCAGTTTTACCGCTGTGCCATAGGCAAATAATTCGGCGGCACCCTGGGCAACAGATGATGTTGAGAAGCGGACATTTAGTACCGCATTCGCGCCAATGGCCTCTGCCTGCTGTTTCATACGAACAACAGCCTCTTCCCTGGCCTCATGCAATAATTCAGTATAACCACGCAACTCACCACCAAATATATTTTTAAATCCTGCCATTAAATCACGTCCCACATGCTTGGTTCTTACCGTGCTGCCCTGAACAAGCCCAAAGTGCTCTTTAACACGTTTTCCAGGAATAATTTCCATATTACTAACAATCATACTTATACCTTTTAATAATTTTTTCGAATATAACGTACACTATAAATAAAATATAAAATCATTCATATTCTTTTTTTGATTATTAACTGTTTATTTACATAAAACCAGCTGACCCAGTTAATAGCATCAAAGCTGAAATAAATTGCAGAAGCCGATGGCACCTCTTAACCCAATATCAAGCGTTTTCAAAAAATGGCTCAACATGGATAGATATATCTGAAACTCCAAATTTTTCTTCAATAAGCAATTCAACGTCAGTTGCGATTTTATGCGACTCACTAATTGAAAGCGCAGGGTCTACCGATATAACTAAGTCTATCGATTTGTCCGATCCTATCCAGCGCGAGCGAACTTTATTAACCTTGCATACACCAGAAACTTCCTCAACTAAACTGGACAATAATTCAGGATCTAATGAGGACTGATCCACTAAAACAGGCAAGGCCCTTTTGAACAGGCTAAATGCCATAAATAACACAAGTGCCGCTACCCCAAACGCACAAGCTCGATCCAGCCATAAATAACCCATGGCAGATAACTGCCATCCTGCAATGACAACAATCGTTGTCATTACATCGGCAAAAGTATGACTCGCATCTGCAAGCAAAATATCTGACTCTAATCGGTGGGCCCACATTCTCTGCCAGCTTGCCAGGAATATATTTACTGCTAATACCCCCAGCATAATACCCAGCTCCCAGGCTGAACTTTCGATAATAGAATCATCTTTTTTTATCGCCTGCAATGCCAGTTCAAATGAAAGCACAACCAGCAGCGAGGCAAGAAAAAAAACCGCCAAGGTCTCAAATTTTCGATGCCCATAGGGATGTTCACGATCCGCAGGCATGCTTGATAAGTGTATTACAACCCACGCTACTATACTGTTAACAACATCAGTCAATGAATGTATTGCATCTCCAATAATGGCTAAAGACCCGGTTGTTATACCCACCACTAACTTTGCGACAAGCACAATGATATTTAATGATCCTTCAATCAATATTATATGTTGAACTTTTTTGTCTCGCCGGTTGATATCAGTCATTTTAAATCTGGCTCATAAAATATTTTCAGCTATTAATTTATGAAGATTAAAAACCCAAACCTATAAATTTACCCAATCACTTTTTTTACTGTTAATTATTTTGATGAAAGTATCAACATCATCTACCACCTTTTGATTTCGTAGGGGGCGGGTGAAACCCGTCATTATTTCAATATGATCCATATCTTTATAATACACCGCTTTTACCTTTCCATTTTTTTCTTCTATCGTCTTTGTCAGGCTAATAATATTTTTTGGCTTAACCGCGGTATCTTTTTCCCCGTACATTAAAAGCAAAGGTGGCTCATTCCCCTGAATAAAATTTATCGGTTGGGAGTAAGCGGCTTCAGATTCGGGGCCAAAAACACCGGGAAGATAAGGTTCGGTGTATGGAATAAAGTCATATGGACCTGCAAGACCAATTCCCCCTTTTATTGATGAGTAAGTCTCGGGATCTAAATAATCCTCTTTAACACTTAGCATAATAGCAAGATGCGCACCTGCTGAATGCCCCATCAAGAACATATTCTGATCGTCACCATTGTACTGAAAAATATTATTCTTTACCCATTGTGTAGCCTTACTTACATCAGAAATAATAGCTGGAAACTTTACCTCGGGATAATATCGATAATCTGGAATAACAACCACATAACCAGTTTCGGTTAAGGCATCCGCCAGGAATTCGTAATCCTTTTTAAAAGCGTTTTGACAGGCACCCCAGCATCCCCCATAAAAGAAAACAATAACCGGTGCTTTTATTTCTCCTGAAACCGCATCGGGAATATAGATGTCCATTTTGTTTACCGCATCATAGCTTACATCTTCAACTTTCTGATAGTTTCCCAGCTTTGCGAATACATTGACTAAATAGCTCCCCGTAGAGACACATGAAACAAGTAGAAACATACAACAAAGAAGAAAAAAGTATTTTATAGGCATGGTTGTACGCTTTTTAATAAAAGAGAAAATGGTAGGTATCAAAATATCATATAAAAGCAGGCATCACCCATTTTTGTAGCCTCTACTCACAAAATACACCATAAATCTCGAATACCCATGAAATAATCAGCCTAAGCACATGTATTTTTTATAAAAAAAGGCTAGAATCTAATAAAACTGGAAATGGCGAAAAACAATGACGAATTTAACACTGATAACCGCTGGCTTACTCGGACTCGCTTTTTTTAGCACACAGGGTTTGGCCAATACCCCACCAGATGAAGCAATGCCCGATGAGACAGTCGTTGAACAGACAACCGATATTCAGGGAATGAATGAGCCTGAAGTTACCACTGAAACTGAAGCGGCACCAGAGCCTGCCCAGAACAAGGAAACCATACAGCAGGGTGATGTTCTTCATATGGAAGAGCCAGCAGAGGTCGTACCCGTGAGGCTACTGGACTTTCCTCGACGTGGTATGACAACAGATAAGGTAGAAAATGAACTGGGACGCCCAGGGGAAATTATCCCCCCCATCGGCCAGCCACCGATCACTCGCTGGATTTATGACGACCGAACCGTCTACTTTGAATACTCAACTGTTTTACATGTAGTTGCAAAATAAACACTAAAAAAACAACATAACTGTAGGTGCTCCTTCAGGTGCACATTTACCCAACAAGATGCACCTCAAAAAGCACCTACAGAGTAAAATAAATCTGTGAACCTTCTTTCTATCCTCAACCTTCCCTCTCCAGTTACACGAATAAAAAGCCCTCTTTTAGACGAAAAACAGATAAAGCTATTTATAAAACGTGATGAAATGATTCACCCCGTTATACAGGGAAACAAATGGCGCAAACTAAAATACAATATACTCGAAGCCCAAAAAAACAAAAAAGATACTCTGCTAAGTTTTGGTGGTGCCTACTCCAATCACCTGCATGCACTGGCCGCGGCTGGAAAACAACTGGGCCTTAAAACCATTGGCATTATTCGAGGCGAAGCACCACAAGCACTTAACCCCTGCCTACAGGACATGCTTGACTGGGGTATGCAGCTCAAATTTATTAAACGTATAGAATACAAACAAAAAAACGAACCTGATTTTATCCAGAACCTTAGACACGAATTCGGTGACTTTCATTTAATACCCGAGGGTGGCAACAATACCCCAGGCAAAAAAGGCTGCACCGAATTATTAGAAGAGCTGGATGATCACTATGATGTAATTTGCTGTGAAGTAGGTAGTGGCACAATGCTAAGTTCGCTTATTCAAAGTGATTCAAGCCGAGCATCAGAATACTTAGGTTTTGCCATTATGAAAAACCCTCAACTAGACCAGGAAATAAAAGACAGTTTAAATTCTTCAAATAATTTAAATTTTGTTTTAACACCCTGGAAAATAAACCATGAATACCATTTTGATGGCTTTGCTAAAACAACACCAGAGCTGAATGACTTTATTAAAAACTTTAAACAGCAACACAATATACAACTAGAGCCAGTCTATAGTGGGAAAATGTTATGGGGAATTTTAGATTTGATCAGGCGTGATTATTTCAAAGCGGATTCAAAAATATTAGCAATACATGGGGGTGGACTTCAGGGATTGCGAGGGTTTCAAAAATTTTTATAATTTTTTTAAATATCTATACCCTGTTATGGCACATCTCCATCAGGGACAGAGCGCCAAAAAGCGGCGGTCTTTCCCCGGCTGAGATGTTCCTTAACAGGGCACACACCAACGAGCAGGCAATGTGGTGGCACTCTAATCTATCAAACTTAATGCTGGTTACTTTATAATCCCACTGGCCTGATCAAGCTCTTTATAAGCATCAATATAATCTTTAGAAAAATCTGCAAACCCATCAAACGAAGCTCCCCAATCTTTATTCAAATCACTTTCATCCACACGATTTCCATTAAAACTCACAACTTTATTGGCGTCTAAATCAAAGCTCTTTTTATATTCGACAAATTCCTTACCTATATTTTTTTTATAATCACTGAACTCATCGTCTAATTCCTGCTCCCGCTGTTTGGCCTGGCGTTTAAACTCGGCAAAATCTTTTACTGCTGATGCGGGTTTATGTATTTCAAAATCATCACCGGGGGATTCTATGTTTAACTTACCTTCCTGCAAGGCAACCACTTGATTATCCTTATCCGCATAAACAATAAAGATTGTGCCGCGAACACCTATAGTAGCAAATTTCGTACGCACTTTTTTTGGCTTTTTTTTGCCAAACACCTTACGAAAAACATAATAAACCTTGCCACCTAATTGTGATAACCAGCCAGATTTTTCTACTCTCAGGCTACTTTTTTCATCGAGTACCGACATGGCCCCATCTTCAAACTGTAAAATGGCCTTACTGTCTTTGCTGGTGACTACAGTTTCATTGCTGTTTACCAGATACTGCATTTTTTCCGGTTTTCTTTTTTCGCCCTCAACATTTACCACATGTACCTGCCCCTCTGCTTTTACAATTCGTGCTCTAAAGGTTTCTGCCTGTAGTGTTGATTGAAAAACAAGAGCTGTAAATGAAAATGCAATATTTGCCAGTTTGATTAAATTCATTGATGGCCTGTCCTTAACTATAGTTTTTTACTTTATTATCTATTTAATAAAATGCTAGCTCACCCTATAATAACTTAGAATTTACCTAACCGCATTATTCATTCTGTGGAGTTTTAGGGACATTCTCTTTTTTCCGCTCTATGTCCCATTTTATTTCCAGATTCCGCAATACCTTAGGCAAGACTTTATCTACACCATCAACTAACGGATAAAGCTTTCGATATTGCAGCAAGGCAATCTTAAGTTTTTCATTTTGCTTGTTATCATATAATTTCATCAGTTTCTTAATCTGGTTTTTTTGACTGATAACTTCTTTAGCCAGTACGTCCTGTTCAGACTCCTGCAAAACCTTATCTGTCGCATTGTCAGACATTGCCCGTTGCATAGGTGATGCTGGCCCCGACAGCGCAGCCCCCTTGGCTGCACTTTCCAGTCTTAATTCACTTTGACGAGATGCGCGTACTGCTGGGGAGCTGGCCGCCTCTGGACTCATCAACCGTTTTTTTGCCTTCGCTTTTAACTCCGACACCACAGCCTGCTGTTGTGATTTTTCTGTGATTAGTTTTACAGAACTTCTCTGTTCTTCTGGCATGCTGGTCAAGGGTTTTGTAGTCATCATTTCGGCTTCCGGCGTTTGCGCTTCTTCAACAAAATCATCCCCATTAAAACCAGGGCCAGCAAACTCTGGATCGAACGCCAGTTTCATAACAACGCTCAGGCTGATTACCATAATTGCTACGTACGACATGGGCCTATACCAGGGGTGTTTTTTTATTCTCTTAATAACATTAGAATTTATTTTATTTTCAAGCCCAGCCTGCGCTTGAACGGCACGATGTGCTGCTTGTAAAATATTTGTGTCAATAAATTTGTCAGGCAGCTCTGTTGCCTCGGCCTGATATTTTTCATGCAAGATCTGAAAGTCTTTATCCTTATCAAAATCATTACTACTCATGATACGGACCTCAGTGGGTGTAAAATTCCCTGCAGGCGTTTTATGCCATAACGCAAGCGACTCTTTACCGTTTCTCTGTTTACACCGGTCACTTGCGCTATTTCTGCAAGACTAAGTGCGGCCTCCTCTTTTAACAAAATGGCACTGCGCTGCTCTTCCGGTAGCTCGGCTATAGCCTGTTTAATTTGCTGTTGTACTTGTTTTTGCTGTAATTCATTGTGTGGTTCTGAATGCCGATTATCTACAGTCGAATCTGCAACCTGGGCTCCTGTAGTTTCTTCAAATTCCTCCTGATGTCTACGATGTTTTTCACTGCGCCAGTAATCCACCAGGCGATTATGTGCCAGACGATAAAGCCAGGTGGTAAATTTTGCACTAGCCTGGTAGCTTAATCGTGCATTAATCACTTTCATCCACACATCCTGAAACAACTCAGCTGCAATATCCGGCCGGTTATTCAGCTGACGCAAAACATAACGATACAAGCCGCCTTTGTGACGCGTATAAAGCACGTCAAAGGCGGTAGCTGTTCCATCTCGATAACTTAACATGAGATCTTCATCACTTAAGTCATTCAGTTTCATTAGAAAAAAATCTACTCATTTAGCTCTACTTTTGTAGGGTGGACCAAGGGTCGTGGATCCACCAGGGTCAAGTTCAAATATCTAAAGACTTCGCCAATGACACCAGCTGAACAAATTCTCCCCGGTAGCCAAATACATCATCCCCTTTAGATTTCCTGGCAAGTTCAAGAATATCATTATAATTAAATTCACGCAGGTATTTTCCACCCCGTAACTGCTGTGCAAACGCTGCTACTGAAGCCGCAAACTTAAAGTTATTACTTGCCTGGTTAATATGCTTAATCACTTCCCTTTTGTATAGTGGCTTTTCTATTAACTGGCTTTTTGCATTAGTATTAGCTTTGTATCGCAGACGAAGAAAGGCCAGTTCATTATTATGATCTTTATTTGTATCTGCTGATATAGCTTTGGCATATCGATTATTATCAA
>Ga0316207_10003171_pt1 | contig 15704 bp, 15 predicted proteins | sample 6weekpyrite_MG_FD_204943 | JGI IMG/M metagenome (GOLD analysis project Ga0316207, IMG submission 204943) | Microbial mat bacterial communities from mineral coupon in-situ incubated in ocean water Damariscotta River, Maine, United States -... | ecosystem: Environmental > Aquatic > Marine >... | reverse complement strand
CATCCAGGCTGATGCCATCAATCAAATCAACCGGGTCGAGTACATTACCTTTGGACTTAGACATTTTCTGTCCTTGTCCATCACGTATTAAGCCGGTGACATACACTTCTTTAAAAGGCACTTCGCCAGTAAATTTGATACCCATCATGATCATTCGAGCAACCCAGAAAAATATGATGTCAAAACCAGTGACTAAAACACTGGTTGGGTAAAATGTTTTTAAACGCTCGGTATCTTCAGGCCAGCCCAATGTTGAGAAAGGCCAAAGGGCAGATGAAAACCAGGTGTCTAGTACGTCTTCGTCTTGGGTAAGTTTTATGTCGTCAGACAAACCGTGTTGTTTGCGTACTTCCTCTTCGCTACGGCCAACATAGACATCGCCTTGTTCATCGTACCAGGCGGGTATTCGATGTCCCCACCAAATTTGACGGGAGATACACCAGTCTTCGATATTGCGCATCCATTCGTAATAAGTATTCTTCCAATTATCTGGAACAAATTTTATGTCGCCAGTTTCAACCGCTTTGATGGCAGGCTCAGCCAGCGGTGCGGCTTTAACGTACCATTGGTCTGTGAGGAAGGGTTCGATAACTGCGCCAGATCTATCTCCGCGAGGCACCATTAGCTTATGGTCGTCGGTTTTTTCCAATAGGTTTTGGGCGCCCAGTTCTTCAAGCACTAGCTTGCGCGCTTCATAACGATCCAATCCATGAAAATCTTCAGGAATTAAATCACCATGTTCATCGTCTTTAGTAATGATACTGGCATCAATGGTAAAAATATTAATTAAACCATTGTTCGGCATTGCTTGTAGTTGACTGGTGTCACGATGACGAGTCCATACTTGGTAATCGTTGAAGTCGTGTGCTGGTGTAATCTTAACGATACCGGTTCCAAATTCTGGATCGACATAATCATCAGCAACAATAGGAATCTTTCGGTTTGCTAGCGGCAAAATAACCTGCTGACCAATGAGATTCTTGTAACGATCATCACCTGGGTGCACCGCCACCGCTGCATCACCTAACATGGTTTCGGGACGCGTGGTTGCAACTTCAATGTGGCCGTTGCCATCGGCAAGTGGGTAAAGCATGTGCCACATATAACCGTTTTCTTCTTGAGAGATAACTTCTAGGTCTGAGACAGCCGTATGTAATACTGGATCCCAGTTTACTAGTCGTTTGCCGCGATAAATAATGCCTTCTTCGTGTAGACGGATAAAAACCTCTTTAACAGCATCTGAGAGGCCTTCGTCCATAGTGAAACGTTCGTGTTGCCAATCCACTGAAGCGCCCATACGACGCAATTGACGCGTAATATTGCCACCAGATTCTTCTTTCCATTGCCAGATGCGATCAATAAATTCTTCGCGGCCAAGGTCGTGTCGATTTTTGCCTTCTGCATTGAGTTGACGCTCTACCACCATTTGTGTGGCAATGCCTGCGTGGTCAGTACCGGGCTGCCATAGGGTGTTATTGCCTTTCATGCGGTGAAATCGCGTTAAACAATCCATAATAGTATCTTGGAAGGCATGGCCCATATGTAGACTGCCCGTGACATTAGGGGGCGGAATCATGATGCAGTAAGGATCTTTGCCATTGTTTGCGGGTTCGAAGTAATTCTTCTCTTCCCAGGTTTGATACCAGCGTTGTTCTATGTCATTTGGATTGTATGTTTTTTCCATGATCGCCTTCGGAGTATGAATTTTGGACAATAAAAAAGGCAGGGATTTTACCCTGCCTATATCATACCACGCAATAAACACGTGTAATTACTACTACGTTTGCAAATACTGCGTTAAATAAACGCTCAAAATACTCATTTATTAATTATAAACCCGGCAACTGCTCCTGCGTTGCCCTAACTACGCCCATCCGTGGGCTAGTCCGTTTCTTGTATATATTTGCCTTTTGGCCATGGATGGCCTTATGCCGCGAACGCAGGGATGCGTACGAGCGGCGCGTTTTTGCTGCACTCGTAACGTAATTATTACTGTGTTTGCAAATTCTGCGTTAAATATTTGTTTGAAATTCGGGATTATTTGTCTTTTAAAGAAGTTTTACCCAAAACATCGTTAATAATTAATGGTAGTTGATCATTAACGCGTTGTTTAATTTCGCCTCTAAGGCCATTGACCATTTGATTTGCCAGCGCTGGTAGCACGGCTTCCACAGATTTTTCTAACAATTCTTCCAATTTGTTAGATAGCTGATCGTTTAATTCGTTGGTTAAAGAGGTAGTTGCATCAATGACGAGTTCATCAATTTTTTTGGATAACTGTGAATGCAACTCAAATGGTATATTTAGGGAAAAGCCGGAATTATTACCTACCGAGACTTGATGCTCTGCATGCGTTGGTTGAGAGTCTGGTTCATCGTCTTCTATGGTCGAAATGACTGTACTGAGCGGGGTTGAATCCAGGTTTTCCGCAAATTCTGTGGAGATGCCCGATAATGGATCCACCGAAGGTATTTCGTTAATTTCAGATTGACCTTCTTCAGTCGTCATTTGTGCGACTTTATCATCAACCGTTTCGCTAACGATACCGTCCATATCAACGTCTTCGATATCAGAATCTGAAAGCACATCGACAGCGGTTTCCACATCGTCACCGGCAGTGATTTCAGAAAAAGCGCTCGCTTTGGAGTTCATTTGTTCAGCATTGCTGAGAATATCTGGTTCGGCCTCAACAAATACGCTTGCATCTGCAGAAGCTTCGGATTCAACCATTTCTCCAGTAGTAGTATCGACTTCAAGCAGTTGCTCCAGGGCGCTATCGCCATCACTGGGCACTTCAATATTTTCAAAACCCGTTGCTTGGTCTTCTAATGTCGGAATGCTTTCAGTCGATTCTGCGGCTACGTCTGGTTCGTCACCGCTGGTTGGTTCGCTTACGGCTTCATTGAGCACAGGTATGTTGGCGTCGTCCTCTTCCGCGGCAGCAAATTCTTCAATCGCTGGTTCTGAGGTGGCCTCTGGGGTTTCAACTTCGCTGTCACCGGCAAGTAGCTGTTCTAACGCTGAATCGCCACCAGCAATTTCTCCAACTTCTTCTTCGGATGAAGCGTCTTCATCCATTTCTGCAAACGCTTCTTCAAGTAGCGTAATATCACCAAGCACATCATCTTCATCTGGTGTGGCAACTGAGGCAATATCTCCCACACTTTGTGCTTCATCATCGGTATCAGGAAGCGAATCCAAGCCACTAAGTTCGCTTAATGTCGGAGAGACATCCTCATCCCGTGGGTGACTGTCATGGAAGTCTGATTCGCTGGGTTTTGAAATATGTGAAGCACTGTCCGCCATAATATTTACCTGTTAACTTCATGTGTGGCTACCTGGCATTGATGCTTTTGATATTCTCGATAACGCAATCTTGCCGATTGTCGTTGTTGCTCATCACCGCTAACTACTTCTGCGATGCGTGAAAAGCGCTCAAAATTTTCGGGTAACTCAGGTTGTAAATTTATTAATACATCATTTATCGACACATCGTTTTGTCTATGGCTTAAGTGGATTGGCGTATCGGCGGCGAGCTTGTCAGCGCTAAACGCGTGAGGCAAAAAACTCGTATCGCTAAAGGTCCAAAGCAACTTATTAAGTCGCTCGCTTTGATTCTGATCGGCCGTGAGAATATGTATCTTATGGCCTTTTTTAAATGCCTTCTCAGTTAACTTGCAGATGTATTGTTCTACACCGGCGAGCGAAGCATTATTCAGAATGTAAAAATCCACTTGAGTCATAAAGTGTCAACTTTCTGGTCAAGCAAAGGCATAGCAGCAAGTTCTATGCCTTTGCTCCTGAGTATATAAACGGCTGATTTCCGAAAACTTTGAGTAAAAATAGGCTAATTGTTCGCTTTATCGACTAAATACTGTACTAATAGCGGCACTGGCCTGCCGGTGGCGCCTTTGTCCGCTCCACCACTGTTCCAAGCTGTTCCGGCGATGTCCAAGTGAGCCCAGGTGTAGTCTTTTGTGAATCGAGACAAGAAACAAGCGGCGGTAATTGTGCCAGCGCCACGACCACCAATATTCCCTAGGTCGGCAAAATTACTTTTCAGCTGTTCTTGATACTCATCAGCCATAGGTAGTTGCCAGCATCGATCGCCGGCTTCTTTTCCAGCGGATAATAAATCATCAGCAAGGTCTTGATCGTTAGCTAACATCCCTGAAATGTGATGACCCAAAGCAATAATACACGCCCCTGTTAAGGTGGCTATGTCAATGACAACTTCGGGTTTGTACTTCGCAGCATAAGTGAGGGCATCACAAAGGATCAATCGTCCTTCGGCATCGGTGTTTAGTACTTCGATAGTTAAACCGGCCATGCTGGTTACGATATCACCAGGCCTGCTGGCATCGGCATCCGGCATATTTTCGCTGCTGGGGACTACGCCGGTCACATTAATTGGTAGGTTTAACTCGGCGATTGCTTTGATAACCCCGAAGACAGTACCAGCGCCGCACATGTCATATTTCATTTCATCCATGGCTTGGCCTGGTTTAAGGGAAATGCCGCCCGAATCAAAGGTAAGGCCTTTGCCGACTAATACAACAGGTTTCGCGCCGCGTTTACCACCTTTGTATTCCATGGTGATCATTTTTGCAGGCTGAATGCTACCGCGAGATACCGAAAGTAAGGAACCCATGCCTAGCTGTTCCATTTGTTTTTCTTCTAAAATACTCGTTTTTATTTTTGTATATTGTTTCTGCAGGGCTTTCGCTTGATTAGCAAGATAGGTGGGTGTGCAAATATTCCCGGGTAAATCGCCTAGTTCTTTTGTTAAGCTCATGCCTGCGGCTAATGCGCAACCCAGGTCAATACCACCTTTGACTGCTTTATTTTCTGCACTGGTTTCCGTTGCCCAAGTAAGTTTATGGTCTATTTTTTCACTATCATCTTTAGTGCTTTTTAAATGATCACGACGGTCTTCACTGGATTGGAATATCCGCACAGCTTGAGAAACCTTCCAGTTGATGTCGTTTTTATTAACCTCTAAGGTATGTAAAAAACACGTGCTTTGGGTTGCTCCCAAGCTATGTATTGCTTTGACCGTCGCTGAGCATGCTTTCTTATAATCATTTTCTGACATATCTTTGCCATCGCCACAGCCAACCAGTAAAACTCTTTCGGCTTTAATACCTGGAATATTGTGCAGTAATAAAGTTTGTCCAACTTTCCCTTTTATGTCACCCTTTCGGATAATTTTTGAGATAGCGTTACTCGATGCGGTATTTAATGCCTTGGCAGATGGGGATAATTTGTTAGATTCAAAGACGGGTACGATGATACAAGCTGTTTTGGTGTTTTCTGGCGTGCTGGTTTTTGTACTAAATTCCATGTTCTCTCCTGCGGCGGTATAAGCAGTTATTGGTGTAAATGGATTATAATGACTTTATGTTGGGAATTAAAACAGTAAATAGGCGAGCATCCTTGTGATCATCGATCGCTATCTTTTTAAAGAAACCATTTTTACCTGGTTATCTGTCTTACTTGTCTTGTTGCTTATTTTTTGCAGCAAGCATTTTGTTCGATATATGTCAGATGCTGCGGCTGGTGAATTACCTACTGCGATGATAATCCAATTGCTTAGTTTGTTTACCATAAGTTATTTGGCATTGCTTATCCCTTTTGCATTCTATTTGGCAATTATTATCACGCTTGGACGTTTATATAAAGAAAATGAAATTACGGCTGCCGAAGCCTGTGGTATTGGTATCCCACGGATAACGAAGTCAATATTTCAATTATCCCTGGCTTTAGCTTTGTTGGTTGGAATACTGTCTTTAGGTATAGCACCATGGGCTGAATATAGCCAATATGAAATTCGCAATCAGGCAAAGTCTGAGGCGGAGCTGAGTTTTATCTCGCCTGGGAAGTTTCACGAAATTCGCGGTAATCGTGGTGTGTTTTATATTGAAGAAATGTCTGCTAATAATTCACAAATGATGAATCTTTTTGTACAAATAAAAGAAAATAACAAAACAGATATATTCACTTCGCGCACCGGTTTTTTAAAGCGTGATGAAGCAAGTGGTGATTATTTCTTAGTGATGAAGGATGGATTTCGCTTCGAATATTTCTCGAATGGTGGTTTTCGCCAGCATCAGTATGAAGAGAGTGGGGTAAGAATTTATCAATCAAGTATGGATGGCGATATTAATAAAATTATTGCCCAATCTACCGCAAAACTCATTTCGATGGATGGTAACGAAAGTATGGCCGAAATTCAGTGGCGCTTATCTATGCCCATAAGTTGTGTGTTATTAGCATTGATTGCGGTATTGTTAAGTCGCACAGGTCCAAGAGACGGGCGATTTGGTAAGTTGTTTTTAGCGCTACTAGTTTATATTGCGTATGTGTATAGTTTGATGGCAAGTAAAAGCTTATTAGGACATGGTGAAATCCCAGCGTTTGTCGGACTATTGTGGCCGCATATAATTGCTTTGATGCTAATTGTATATTTAGCGAAAAACCAGTTCGGCAAAACCTGGTTAATGATGCAACTTGGTTTTAAGCGGCAGGGAGCGTAGTTGTGCGGATTTTAGATCGCTATATTGGGTTTACCGTTGCTGTATCAACTTTTTTTGTTTTATTGGTGCTTGTTTCACTTTTTTCGTTTTTTACATTTGCTGGCGAATTAAATAAAACAGGTAGGGGAGAATACGATAGTTGGCAGGCGCTTCAGTTTGCAGCGTTAACGATACCTGCAATGCTTTATCAAATTTTTCCTACCGCTGCGCTAATCGGTACGATGTCAGGCTTGGGGGCATTAGCAAATAACTCAGAACTTGTTGCAATGCGAGCAGCCGGTTATTCCCTTTATAATATTTTGCGCTCGGTATTTATATTCTCATTTATCTTAATGCTAATTGTTGCATTGGTGGGTGAATATGTCTCTCCAGCGGCTCAAACATATGCAGAGACAAAACGCAGTTTAGCGTTGAGCGGCAGTAAAGGTTCGCAAATTGAAGGGGGCGTCTGGCTAAGAGATGGTTCTCAGTTTATTCACGTAGGTAATATTGCGGATGATGGTCGGTTACAAGATGTCAGAATGTTTCAGCTTACTGAAAACCAGCAATTAGCTGCGATAAAAGAAGTTGGCAATGCGGCGAATTTTGATGCCGGCAATTGGTTATTATCCGATTACACGAGTTATCAAGTCTTGGGTGATGATGTTAAAATTGAAAAGAATGCATCGGTAACTGATGTTAACTTTTTGTCTCAAGACATACTTGATTTAGTGGCGGTAAAGCCCGAGTCCATGTCTGCTCAGGCTGCGTATCAATATGTTTCATATCTTGAAGATAATGGCATTGACGCGCGGCATTATTCGCAAGCTTTTTGGATGAAGGTGACAGCACCGATAGCAACGTTCGTCATGGTGATGTTAGCGATTCCAATTGTTATGGGCTCGTTGCGAACATTAACCGCTGGGCACCGAGTCCTAATAGGTACCTTAACAGGTATTGGGTTTTATTTGGTTAGTCAGGTCTTCGCTTATATGGGGCTGGTTTTTGAACTGTCACCCATAGTGACAGCGTTTGTTCCAATTCTTGTTTTTGCGTATGTAGCGTTTAGAATGATGAAGCGAGTGACATAAAAAAAGCCCTGTTATTTCTAACAGAGCTTTTTTAAATCGACTGATTTTACAGTTTGATGTAACCTGGATTCTTTCCGAGGTTTTTAACAACTGGTTCATTGAAGTCTTTAATTGAAAGCGTTTTTTGGTCTTTCATATACTCAGCGACTACATCCCAAATGGGTCGTGCATCGTCAGGTTGTTCATGAACGCTAGCCCAACCTGCGACTTTGTATTTTTTCTTCGCATCGATTGGTTTGCCATTTAAAGTCATGTCGCTAATACGGCTACCAATATCTTCATTGGGATCAATAGCGAACTTCAGGCCGCCCACGCGCACCATGTCGCCACCTTGTTGGTAATAAGGGTCTTTATTAAACAAGTTATCAGCAACATCTTCTAATATCGCCTTGATTTGTTCTCCAGGCGTATCGTTTAGTGTGGTTGCTGGGTAGGTGATAGCAGTTTGTGTCATTAAATCTTCAAATGTAACTGTTTCACCTGGTAGCTTCGTTATGCCCCAGCGGAAACCTGGTGAGAACGCGATCTCTGCATCTTGTACCGCCAGCATTGCATCCAATATTACTTGGTCAAATGTCCCGTTGAAATTACCGCGTCGGTACAGTAGTTCGTCAGTTACAGCGAGTGGTTGATTCAATTCTTCAAGAAATGGCTTACGAACATCGTCAATGTATGCAGCCATTTCAGGGTCAGCAGGTAGAAGATTGGAGAAGATTGGCAGCATATGGAACTGGTGTCCCTGAACTTTTCCGTTGCGAACATCTAAGTCTAATACCGCGAGAAACTTTCCGTTTGAACCTGAGTTGATGACCAACGTGTTTTCACCGGATGGGTTCTTAACAGGGATAGTGCCTGGTACGGCATCGTGCGTATGACCACCTAATATGGCGTGTAATCCACGAACACGAGAAGCGAGTTTTAGGTCAACGTCCATACCATTGTGTGAAAGAAGCACAACAACTTGTGCGCCTTTTTCGTAACATTCATCAACATGTTTTTGTAGCTTGTCGTCACGAATACCAAAGCTCCAATCGGGTACTTTGTAACGCGGATTCGCTATTGGTGTATATGGAAAAGCTTGGCCGATAACCGCGACTTTAACACCATTTTGTTCACGAATAGTATAAGGTTTAAAAACACCTTCTTCCCATTCGTTGTCTATGACATTTTGTGCGAGAAATTCCATTTTGCCATGAAGGCTTTGACCGATAATTTCAGAAACACGTTCAGCGCCAAAGGTAAACTCCCAGTGAGCTGTCATGATGTCTACGCCAAGCATCAAACAGGCATCTACCATGTCTTGTGCATTTGTTTTTAACGAAGTCAGTGAGCCCTGCCAGGTGTCGCCGCCGTCTAGTAATAAGCTTTGTGGTCTCGATGCACGAAGTTGCTTAACCAGTGTCGTTAAGTGAGCAAAACCACCGACTTTGCCATAAGTTCTGGCAGCGTCTTCAAAGTCTAAGTAAGTATGAGCGTGAGCCAGTGGTGTGTTTGCATCGATATTGAAGTGATTCAGTAAATTTGTCCCGGCTAAATGTGGCACACGGCCTTTCATTGGGCCAACACCAATATTTATGTTGGGCTCTCTAAACCAGACAGGTAACAGCTGAGCATGACAGTCAGTAAAGTGCAGAAAAGATACATTTCCGTATTTTGGAATATCGTAAAAGTCTTTAGGTGCTCGTTTGTGCTTGGCTGACATAAGGGAGCAGCCCGGTAGCGCAAGACCTGCAGCCCCGGCGACGGCCATGAGTTGCATAAACTCGCGTCGTGACATGTTCATAAATTACGACCTCTTTGATTCAACTGATATTACTAGGCAAAATTTATCGAATTATACGCATTATAGTGAAAGCATTATAGTAAATGTGTCATAAATTCTGATAAAAGTATTTAATATGTGAATTGGTATGCTTTGTGGACAAAAAATATGCCCTTACTACTTCTAGTGACCGCTAAAGGCGCTTTAATCGCAATATTTCGATAAACTGACAGGCAATAAAAAAGCCGGTTTTTAAACCGGCTTTTTTATATATGTTGCTACAAGCGTTTACTTACGTGCACCTGGGCCGTTTGCTTCAATGCCATTACTCATGTAAGACAGGAAGTACTCCAAGTTACGATATTCTTCGCTTTGAGCTTTAAATGGTTTGGCACGAACTTGCTTGTTGCAGCCCCCGAAACGGCGATGCAATGTACCCATTGAACCCCACTTAGAGCGGTAAACAGGGAAGTGAGTTACGTGACCTAATGCTGGGCTTAAAATATCGGCACGGATATATTTACCTGCATTATCTACATGACAATGCGCGCAAGCCATATTAAGTTGGCCACGGCGAGCATAGTAGAAGCTTTTGCCTTTTTCATAAGCAGCTGTTGCGGCATCGCCTTCAACTTTAATGTCGAATACTTTACCTCGTGATGTATAAGCTAGGTAGCCTGTTAAAGAAGCCATCTTGCCTTTTTTATACTTCAGAGGTTTTTTGCCTGCTGCTTTAAGGCAGTTATTAACCGCTAGCGCTAAAGTAACAACTTGTCCTTTTTTCTCGTCAAACATAGGATAAGTATGCGCTACACCGATGCCACCGTTTGGTAGGCAATTAGCAAAAGCGTCGCTGTTGGCATTATAAAAACGTTCTCCGTCTTCAATAGCAATTTCGTATGGAGGAAATTCTTCAATTTCTTCCCACTGTTCTCTTGAAGCTGGGTCTATCGAATAAACACCGTTTTGAAAATCATTAAATTCCACTTTAGGGAATTTTTCTTTGTAATAATTTTGGAATGCATCCTTGTCCGCAGCTGGATCTGCATTTGCTGCCCCGACAAATGTGCCTAGCAATCCGATTACTGCTGCTTTAGCAAGTAATTTGCGCATCTCGTCTCTCCTCTAAAAATGTATAACAGCCCGTGATTTTAGTAAATCGATGATAAAGTAATTTTACTTGATCTTCGTTGAACGGCTATCACTGTCACCCTTGTTATCAACCCAGCTTACTTTAATTTCATCGCCAGCGTTACCGCCAGTAAATTTAAATGAAAGGTATGGGTTTTTAGAAACGGCTACGCCCCAATTTGCTGTGAAAACAAGGTTGCCGTTGTGTTCACACTTAACTTCCTTAATGAAATGCGCAGGAATTTTTTCACCAGTTTTTTTGTCTTTACGTAAACCAGTTTCCATTACATGTTTAACCAAGGCTTTAACTTCAGTTTTTCCGCCTTTGTTTTTTGCTTTGATCTTGATGGAGTTTTTAGCCATCGTATGTATCTCCCAATCTTACAGTTGTCAATAAATGCTAAATCAATATTTGCGTGCAGTTAATTAACCGCCACAACCACCGATTGTTACTTTTACAGTTTTGCGAGTGGAGAATGATTTTCCACCGGCTTGGACAACTGCAATAATGTCTGATGTTTTACCCATTTTAATACGTGTAGAAATAAAACCGTCACAAGCACTTGTCAAATCAAATGAGGCTGCTAGTGGTTGCGGGTTTTGCTCTACAAGTACGCTGATTTTCTCAACACCCGAAATAGATGTTGAAACTGTAATTGGTACAACGGCACCATTTTCAGCAATATCTGGTGCTTTAATTTTGATGTCACCACTGTCGGAAGGAGCGCCACCGCCTAAAGCTGAAACAGCTCCATCTAACGATTTTTCAGCAAATGCGCTTTCAGGCCATGCGGCAAGGACTTCACTTGGCTTTAAAAGCCCGGTTCCCACGGCAACACTCAACGCGCCTGTTGCTAAAGTACCTTTTAAAAATGATCTACGCTTCATACTCACCATATATCTCCTGTTAAAGCGAATGAATAAACTCAACAACTTTGTCGAGCTCTTTCTTAGTTAAAATATTGTGTTTGCCAAATGGAGGCATGATCGAATTTGGATTATTAGTCGTAGCATCGTAAATTTGAGCTTTAAGAGCAGACTTGTCTGGAAAACGATCTTTCATACCCTCTAAAGGTGGGCCAATATTGCCTGGTAACTTGCCACCTGCAATGGCATGACAAGCAAGGCAGTTCCCTTTTTTACGATTGAAGGCGATTTTTTTACCTTCATCAATTGCGCTTGCTTCTGCTGCGGTTGCAGCAGGTATGTTTAAAAAAGAACCACTCATTACAATAGCGACTGCACTTACTGCAGGAATGGCAATCTTTGGAATTCTCATTCGAGACCCTCCTAGTATAGATATCCGGTTTAAGATAATCGGCTTCTTACGGCCAAATTGCTACCTAATATTATTATAGTTACATGGAACTTATGGTAGTACCTACCATAAGTCAATATTCAATTTATTAATTTCATTGTTTTTTTACGTTTTAAAGGTAAAAGAGCATTTTATTAATATATTTAGCCTAGGCTAAGACAAATCAGAACAAAGCAGCGATTAATTGCTGTTCGATTCTTTTGTATAGCTAGGTTACTTGCCATTCTATAGTAACTATTTGAAATAACTATGACATTTTATATGTACTTGTGCACAGAAAAAAAATGTATTGGCTTATAAAGAATATTACTGGTAGATTAAAATTTACTCGCAAGCTCTGCAACGGCTTTTATTTCTTCAATTCGCGCCCGAATAGCATTTTTATCCCGCTCTGACGTGCCTTTAATTTTTTGTGCTTGTTGGAGATGATTAATTGCCGTTCCTACTTGATCATAAAGTAGATAATATTCGGCCAGCATTTGGTGTGCTTCGCGTTCATTACCTGCATCACCTTCCGCTTTTGCTTTAATTTGATAATACGAAGGTGTCTTTTCATAGTTTTTAATCGAGTTGATAATGCGCAAGGCTTCGGCAGGTTTTTTCTGGCTGACCAAGGAGTCTGCATAATAAAGGGCTATTGAAGAATTACCCGGGCTAATACTCAATGCTTCTTCAAATATTTTTAGGCCGGTGTCTAGATTACCAGCTTTAATTTCAATCTTCGCTTGTAGAATGCTATATTGAATTCGTTCTCGATCGATTTTTATTAGTTTCTCTACGGTCTCTCTGGCTTTTTCAAACTCTTCATTAATAAATAAAGTCCACGCGTAGGCGTATAGCTCAGAGACTTTGTTCGCGTAATTGCCTTCCTGCAATTCAGCTTCTAAATGTGTTTGTAACTTTTTGGTGTCATCACTGGTGTTTACACGCAGCTTGGCTCGGGTTAAATGATACTCTTGGCTGGATGCTTTGGGTTTATATTTGTAATTACTCGCCCGACTTTTTGATTCGGAAATTCGTTTTACAGTCACCGGGTGAGTGCTTAGAAACTCAAGCATAAGCCCTTCATTTAAACGGTGAGCTTTTTGTAGTTTTTCAAAAAAAGTAGGCATATTGTGTGGATTGAATCCTGAGTCAGTTAATATTTGCATGCCTATGTGATCAGCTTCTAATTCATGTGCACGAGAAAAGCTTAATTGTGATTGGTAATTTGCTGCGATGGTAGTCAGAATCGCCGCTTCCGCAATATTGATATCCCTAGCCCCTAACACAAGTGCAGCAATAATCGCAGCCGCAGTAGGTAACGTTAAATTTTCACCTTTATCAAAAGAACGTTCTAAATGACGCTGCGTAACATGCGCAATTTCGTGTGCAACTACCGACGCAACTTCGCTTTCATTATCTGAATGAAGTATAAGGCCAGCATTAATGCCGATATAACCATTGGGGCCGGCAAAGGCGTTGATAGACGGTTCATTGATGATAAAAAAATGAAAATGTCGTGTTTGAAACTCGCTATTGGCAATTAATTGGAAGCCTAGTCGCTGAATGTAATCAGAAACTTCCGGGTCGTCAGTAACGGGTAGGCCTAGGCGAACTTGTCGCATGAAGGTTTCACCCAGGATCTTCTCTTCCTCTGCGGAAAAACGCGTACTGGTTTCATTGCCAATGGTGGGAATGGAGAAATTATTGGCGCCAGCAAGAGTTGTGGCGCCAATGGCTATATAAATAAAGCATATAGATAAAGCTTTTACTAAGTACGTCAAATGGCTTCCTGTATTAATTTTTTGCCGCTTTGTAAATTCGATTTCCTATCCAATGAGACTATTTGACGAGAGAACAGTTTCTTTATTTTCCCATATGGGGTGAGCTAGAGTAGTGTTCTAAGGTATTTCGGTCCTTCCAGTTGCTTTCTGCTAACACCGCATCTGGTATGTAATATCGATTTTGCTCGGGTACTTCTTTTTCAGCGACTATTTTTACAACATTTTCGTATGCAAGTTTTGTTAAGCTGCCATCTTTATCGGTCATTCTAACAATCATTGCATCAGGGTGAAGGCGCATGATGTAAACATTCATCGGCCTCATTTTTCCGTTTTCGTCTTTTGCTGTCAGTGTGTAGCGAGTGTCCTGCTTAAATTCTTCCTTTTTCAATGAAGTTCTCCTCATTTAGTCGGTTGAATGATATTGAAGATGATTTTTGAAAATTGCAAATCACATCAACAAATCATAGTTAAAATTTTGGGCAGAGATCCCGTTATCCATTATTGAATTTAGCTATATTGTAAGATACACACACTTTTTTGCCGGCATATATACCGTTGGCTTTGTGTGTTTGTTGTTCAATATCGTCAAGTTGTAATAAAAACTTGATAATCATTGCGCCTATAGCTATTCTCTGCACTACAATATTGGAATATTGTAATATATTGCAATGATGATATACCTGTTGTCCAGTACTATAAAGGGAGTCTTCCCCTTGTACCGAATGTTTATCATCTGTGGGTTTTAAAATATACTTACATTTCTATAAATCGATTTAATAAATAATTTGAGGAGATAAAAACATGGCTGATTTTGACCAAGAATTGGATGCATCAGGTTTGAATTGTCCTTTGCCGATTTTACGTGCAAAGAAAGCATTGGCTGCATTGTCTGCGGGTCAAGTTTTACATGTTATTGCAACGGATCCTGGCGCTATTAAAGACTTCGAAGCGTTTGCTAAGCAAACTGGTAATGAATTAATGGAATCCCGAGAAGACGGTGGAAAATTCTATTTCCTAATCAAGAAAGCTTAATAATCGATAAAAGTAAACCTATGGCAGGTAGGTTTGTCTAATACATATGTATTTGAAGTAGGAAGGGGCATTTATGTCTGAAAAAAAACTAGCAATTATTGCGACCAAAGGTACGCTTGATTGGGCCTACCCGCCATTTATTCTAGGTTCAACCGCTGCAGCATTAGGTTATGAAGTTGAGATCTTTTTCACTTTTTATGGTTTGCAGTTGTTGAAAAAAGACCTAGACCTTAAGGTTTCACCTTTAGGAAACCCAGGAATGCCAATGCCTTTCCCTGTGCCAGTAATGATGCAAGCTTTACCTGGTATGCAAAGCATGATGACCAGCATGATGAAAGATAAAATGAAGAAAAAAGGCGTTGTTGAGTTATCAGAGTTAAGGGATTTATGTGTAGAAGCCGAAGTAAAAATGATTGCCTGTCAGATGACTGTAGATTTGTTTGATTTTAAACATTCTGAGTTACTTGATACCGTTGAATATGGTGGTGCTGCAACATTTTTTGAATTTGCTGGCGAGTCTGATATTAGCTTGTATATGTAATTCAGAACGCAGTGGTACAAACGTAACAGGGTGATTTTTCACCCTTTCTTTTGTATGGCTATATTAATATATTATTATATTTTATAGTGGCGATAGAGATTTCTTCTGCTACACTTGTAAATTGGTTTAAAGCTTGAAAGTACAAAGAGGGCGCTTAAATGGCAACCTATGCAGAGATGCAAGAAATATTTGATGATATTCGAAGTGATTTTCGATACGACCACGAGCTAAACGGGTGTTTGAACTGTGGTATTTGTACCGCTACTTGCCCATCGGCACAATTCTATGACTATAGTCCACGAGAAATTGTTCAACTACTTTGGACTGAAAATGTTGACCAGATTTACGACGCCATGCAGGAAAAAATTTGGGCATGTGCGCAATGCATGACATGTGCAGCACGTTGTCCTTTTAAAAACTCCCCAGGTGGTTTGGTTGCAATTATGCGTGAAGTTGCAATCCAACACGGCATGGAGTCAGCAAAAGATGTGTTAAGACCATTTGGTCGTGTAATGCTGAAATTAATTACTACCGGAAACCAATTGTCA
>Ga0316207_10003170_pt1 | contig 15709 bp, 11 predicted proteins | sample 6weekpyrite_MG_FD_204943 | JGI IMG/M metagenome (GOLD analysis project Ga0316207, IMG submission 204943) | Microbial mat bacterial communities from mineral coupon in-situ incubated in ocean water Damariscotta River, Maine, United States -... | ecosystem: Environmental > Aquatic > Marine >... | reverse complement strand
CCGAATTCACTATGGATGATATTCGACAAGGTATTGTCCACGTGATTAGTCCGGAACAAGGTGCGACATTACCGGGAATGACCCTGGTTTGTGGTGATTCACATACTTCCACGCATGGCGCGTTAGGAGCATTAGCTTTTGGTATAGGGACTTCGGAAGTCGAGCATGTATTAGCGACTCAGTGCCTGGTACAAAAAAAATCAAAATCGATGTTAGTTAACGTTGAAGGTCAAACGCCCGAAGCGGTGACGGGCAAGGATATTATTTTAGCGATCATTGAAAAAATTGGTACAGCGGGTGGCACCGGGTACGCCATTGAGTTTGCCGGCCAGGCCATTCGTGATTTAACCATAGAAGGTCGGATGACATTATGTAACATGGCAATTGAAGCGGGTGCGCGTGCTGGTATGGTAGCGGTCGATGACAAAACAATTGATTATGTTGAAGGGCGCCCTTATGCACCTGAAGCTGAACAGTGGCAACAAGCCGTCAATGACTGGAAACAATTGGTGTCTGATAATGATGCACAGTTTGATAAGGTCGTCGAACTGGATGTTACCCAATTACACCCCATGGTAACCTGGGGAACCTCGCCCGAAATGGTAACCAGCATTGGTAATAAAATTCCTTCGATAGAAAGCTTTAGCGATCCGGTTAAACAGGAAGGCATCTCAGCTGCTTTAAAATATATGGGTCTGGAAGCAAACACTGCAATTACCGATATACAGATCGATAAAGTCTTTATAGGCTCTTGTACCAACTCGCGAATTGAAGATATGCGCGCAGCTGCAAATATCGCGAAAGGACGTAAAGTTGCCGACAATATTAAGTTGGCAATGGTTGTACCAGGCTCTGGTTTAGTTAAGCAACAAGCTGAACAGGAAGGTCTGGATAAAATTTTTATTGAAGCAGGTTTTGAATGGCGGGAACCCGGTTGTTCAATGTGTCTGGCGATGAATGCGGACAGACTGGAACCCGGAGAACGTTGTGCATCAACGTCGAATAGAAATTTTGAAGGCCGTCAGGGACAGGGTGGTCGTACACACCTGGTTAGTCCGGCGATGGCTGCTGCAGCGGCGGTTAAAGGCCACTTCGTTGATGTACGAAAATTGTAAGGCAGGGTAAGACAATGGAAAAATTAAATACAGTAGAAGGAATTGTTGCACCAATGGATCGACCTAATGTGGACACCGATGCAATTATTCCAAAACAGTTTTTAAAATCAATCAAACGAAGCGGTTTTGGAGCGAATTTATTTGATGAGTGGCGTTACCTCGATCATGGTGAACCAGGTATGGATAACAGTCAACGACAGTTGAATCCAGACTTTGTTTTAAACCAGTCACGATTTAAAGGGAGCAATATATTGGTTGCCCGTGAAAACTTTGGTTGTGGATCAAGTCGTGAACATGCGCCATGGGCGTTACTGGATTATGGGTTTCGAGTAGTGATTGCCCCAAGCTTTGCAGATATCTTTTTTAACAACTGTTTTAAAAATGGTATTTTGCCTATCGTTTTACCTGCCGATGCAGTCGATAACGTTTTTAATGAAATTGATACAATTGAAGGTTATCAATTAAAAGTAGATTTGCCATCTCAAACAATTACAAAGCCAAATGGTGAAACGATAATATTTGATGTTGATGATTTCCGAAAACATTGCCTCGTAAATGGTTTGGATGATATCGGTATGACACTCGAGCATGTTGACGATATCAAAGCCTACGAAGAAAAACGTAAACAACAGGCTCCATGGTTATTTTAACCGCTTAATGTTGGACAATTACCGAGACTTGCACATCACCAGACGATGCGAGTAAAGAATATAACTCGTTAATTAAAAGTATTTAAATAATTAGGAAAAGATTATGACAAAAAAAATTGCAGTACTTCCAGGTGATGGTATCGGACAGGAAATAGTTGCTGAGGCAGTTAAAGTGATTGACTGCCTTAAAGACAAATACCAGCTGGATGTAACACTTGAGCATGGTCTGGTTGGTGGAACTGCCTACGATGAAACGGGTTCCCCTTTGCCAGAAGAAACATTAAAGCTGGCAAAAGAGTCCGATTCTATTTTACTCGGGGCTGTTGGAGGTTATAAATGGGAATCACTTGATATAGCGGTACGTCCTGAAAAAGGCTTACTTGGTTTACGAGCCGAACTGGAGTTGTTTGCCAATTTACGCCCGGCAATCTTATATCCACAACTTGCGGACGCTTCAACGCTTAAGCCTGAAGTGGTATCAGGTCTGGATATTATGATTGTGCGAGAGTTAACCGGCGGTATTTATTTTGGACAACCACGAGGTGTGCGTACTTTAGATAGTGGTGAGCGAGAGGGCTATAACACGCTTGTTTATAAAGAGTCAGAAATTAGTCGCATTGCAAAAGTGGCATTTGATATTGCATCAAAACGTGATAATCGGGTTTGTTCTGTTGATAAAGCCAATGTCCTTGAGGTTACCGAGTTATGGCGTGACGTAGTGACTAAAGAAGCGAAAAGTTTTAGCAATATTGAACTAAGTCATATGTATGTGGATAACGCTGCTATGCAACTGGTGCGTGCACCAAAACAGTTTGATGTCATGGTAACCACAAACATGTTTGGTGATATCTTGTCAGATTGTGCCGCAATGTTAACGGGATCTATTGGTATGTTGCCTTCGGCGTCATTAGATATTAATAGCAAAGGGATGTATGAACCGATTCACGGTTCTGCACCGGATATCGCCGGTCAAAATATCGCTAATCCATTAGCCACTATTTTATCAGTAGCCATGATGTTACGTCACTCATTAAACGATTCGATGAATGCAGAGCGCATCGAAAAAGCCGTTAATAATGTTTTGGATCAAGGTTTGCGAACTGCCGATATTTATAGTGATCAAATGAAAAAAGTCAGCACATCTGAAATGGGTGATGCTGTATTGGCAGCACTGTAGTGAATGATAAAAAGAAATCAGGTTAGGAGAAAAAAATGAAACGTGTAGGTTTTGTCGGATGGCGTGGAATGGTTGGCTCGGTGTTGATGCAACGAATGCGTGATGAAAATGATTTTGCAGATGTTGACCCCGTATTTTTTACAACCTCGCAAACTGGTCAAGCTGGGCCAGAAGTCGGTAAAGATGTGCCCAGTTTAAAAGATGCAAAAGATTTAAAAGAACTTGCAGCAATGGATATTATTGTTACTTGTCAGGGTGGTGATTATACCAATGCAGTTTATTCAGACTTACGTCAGTCAGGCTGGAACGGTTACTGGATCGATGCGGCATCTTCCTTACGCATGGTCGATGAAAGCATTATTGTTTTAGACCCTGTTAATAAAGAAGTTATAACTAATGGTATTAAACAGGGAGTGAAAACTTATGTTGGTGGTAACTGTACGGTTAGTTTAATGTTAATGGCTGTTGGTGGTTTGTTTGAAAAGGACATGGTTGAATGGATAACACCGATGACTTATCAGGCTGCATCGGGTGCTGGTGCACGGAATATGCGTGAGTTGATTCGCCAGATGGGCGCGATCAGCGATAATGTTAAAAATTTGAATGAAGATCCAGCTTCTGCCATTCTGGAAATTGATAAAAACGTCACAGAGTTTATCCGAAGTGATAGCTATCCAATGGAACAGTGGCCTGCTCCACTCGCGGCAAGTTTAATTCCATGGATTGATGTGCCAAAAGAAAGTGGTCAAACAAAAGAAGAATGGAAGGCACAGGTTGAAACAAATAAGATTTTAGGTCGATCAGCTAATCCCATACCTATTGATGGACTTTGTGTACGCATAGGTGCAATGCGCTGTCATTCTCAGGCACTCACTGTAAAAATGAAACAAGATGTACCGCTTGATGAAGTAAGAGATATGTTAGCGCAACATAACGACTGGGTAAACGTTGTCGCAAATGAACCTGAGGTAACGATTAAAGAGCTGACGCCTGCAGCGGTAACAGGTACTTTAAATGTGCCGGTAGGGCGTATGCGTAAACTATCGATGGGGAATGATTATTTATCAGCCTTTACAGTTGGTGATCAATTGCTATGGGGTGCGGCAGAACCTTTACGACGTATGTTACGAATATTATTAGAAAATTAATCCTCCCCCGGAATTTAGTTGAGAGTAACTCTATTGTTTAGGTTTACTCTTATCAAGCCAAAAGTAAAAAAGAATTTTGGTAATGGCTATTATTTTATTAAAGGTGTTAAATTTAGCATGATTGGTGACTGACAAATGAAAGTTAATATTAAAGAACCTGGTAAAAGAGACCATGCGTTGTTTAAAATTGAAATTAATTAGTCACCATTATGTTTACGCTGGACAGTAGTAAAATGCTGACTAGAATTTGTTTGTTTATTTGTGAGTAATGTCGTTTTTGCGAATGAAAATTTGCATGATTGGACAGCATCATAAAAGCCTGCATGTTAATAATGGAGTTCCCCCGGTTTAACGGATGATTTAATAAACAACAAAGTAGTGAATAATCCGATTGCAGTAGAGCTGGGTCATCGATTGTTTTTCTAAAAGAAATTAAGTAAAAAGAAGCAAATTGCATGTGCAAGCTGCCATTTACCTGAAAAATATTTTACCAATGGGTCAGCAACCACAGAGGGAATTGCAAAAATAAATCGTAATGCCCAACAATCCGCCAATTTATTCAGACAAAGTGAATGATTCCTGAATTTTGATTTTACCGGACAGGAAGTCGGGCAACGGGTTGCCTTCCTGAAAGCCTTAATAGCCCGATTGATGCCCCTGCTGAATTATTGCAGCCTCCAAAATAAATAACCAAACTTAGCATAGTTGCTTACTTTTATAAGAGCGTGATGTAAAAATTAAACAAGAATTATATTTAGATTCCAGATACAACAGCGTATTATTGCGGTTTTTACAGGCTAACTTTAAGAGTATTGGATCCCTATGACAAACAAAATTGATATTGCCATTATCGGAGCAACATCACCGGTGGGAGAGGCGATATTAGAACAATTAGTGAAGGTGAAATTTCCTGTTAATACGATCGTTCCGCTGGCGTTTGAAGAAGATAATGACAGTACGATCGAGTTCGACGGTAAGAATATTCATATAAAGAATATTGCTGAATTCAATTTTACCAAGGTGCCCCTGGTGTTTATGTGTCAGGTTGGTGGTTCCTATCAGGCTGTGATTGATAGAATTCTGGATGCAGGCTGTCGCTTAATCGAAGTTGAGTCAAACCTGCAAAATGCCCCTGCGATTGTCGCTTCACTGGATACAGACAATACACTTTTAAAGGACAGTCAACATATCCGTTCAGCGTCAGGTTTAAGCTGCGTGTTGTCTCAGATTTTAAATCCACTTAAAACAGAATATGGACTGCGGGCGCTGCACTTTACCGCATTACAATCTGTTTCAGACAAGGGAAAAAGCGGGATCGATGAACTGGCTATGCAAACAACAAGCTTATTGAATACCCGACCAATAAAACCATCAGTATTCAAAAAACAGATTGCATTTAATGTTGTACCGAATGATACCGAGAATAATGCCAGCGGTTATACCATTGACGAGTTGGATCTAATAGATGAGCTGGAAACCTTGCTATTTGAGAATAGCTCGGATTATAGCGTAATGCCCTCATTCATTCATATTCCTGTATTTTATGGTGTGAGTATCGATATGTTTCTGGAACTTGAACAAGATACCGATTTATCAAATTTTGAACAGATGATTTCAACTAATCCTGATGTTGAACTAAAATCTGTGGATGAGTTAATAACACCGGTGAGTCATGCGTCGGAAATGGATCGAATTTTCATTAATCGAGTCCGTCAAGATCGACACGATGCAAGACGATTTAACTTCTGGTGTGTGACTGATGCAATAAAAAGTGGAAGCGCAATAAATAGTGTTCAAATCGGAGAAATTTTGGTAAAACATCATTTATAAGCTATAGTTACTGAATAATTGTAATGATTATTCGAGCTTTACAGACTTAAGTTATTGATAAATATATAAATTACGGGGGTCTGCGCTCTTAAGCGTGGAAAAATGTATATGGGATTCAGTCGTTTATATGTACGTAAACTGACTATTTTAGTTGCCGCAATAGGAATCACGGTTTTACCGTCATTTGTATACGGATTAGGTCTTGGGGCGATTAAATTAAATTCTTCGCTGAGTGAAATACTGGACGCAGAAATTGATCTGGTTGCTGCGACACCAAGTGACGTAAGTGACTTGAAAGTAAAGCTGGCATCTAACGAAGCTTTTCTCCGTGCGGGTATCGATCGAACCAGCTTGCTGACTTCTTTACGCTTTAGCGTTAAACGCCACAATACCGGTAAATACTATATAAAAATTACCTCGCGTAAGCCAATACGTGAACCCTTTCTTAATTTCCTGTTAGAAGTTAACTGGAAAAACGGTCGTATGTTGCGTGAATATACGATGTTAATTGATCCACCAGGGCGTCGTGTACAACAGGTACAACAAAGTACCATTCAGGCACCAGAAACCATCGAAGTTACTCCGGAACCTTCGACCGCTATTATTCCGGAAACACCTGAGGCCTCACCATTCGTTGGTGATCCCGCGCCTGTCGCTAAACCTCAGCCTGATACATCTGATATTGTCGATCAGGCTTATATAAATGACACTGAATTATTCCCGCATCGTTCTATTGACGATGTCCCTGCGGCTAAAAAACCTGAGTTAACAGAACCTGTTGTCGAAAAAGTTGCCGAGCCAGAAGCCGTTATACCAGAGCCAGTAATTCCGGAACCTGAACCAGTGATCCCGGTTATTGCACCTGAGTCTGTCACTGCTGATAGTAAAGGTATCAGTGGAAAAGTCCGTGACGAACACTCGAAAAGTGGACAGGTTATCGAAGAAAAAGATCTGGCCACCGATGAAATGGCCGCTAAAGACACCTTTGCTGAAGGTGAGCTTTTCCCATCGATTCCTTTGACAGAATACGACGAGTCCAAGTCGATTCAATATGATGAAGAACCAGTGAGTGCGGCTGATGTTGCTCAGGCTGAAACCCAGGCTGAATTAATGGGGGGATCGGATGCGGTCGAAACGGGAGACCTTGATTACGGTATCACTAAGAAAACCGATAATTTGTGGACGATTGCCAGCAAAATGAAAACCGCTGATACCAGTGTGTATCAGGTTATGATGGCTCTGTTAAAAAGCAACCCTAAAGCGTTTACAGACGGTAATGTGCATCGCTTAAAAGTAGGGCAGGTGCTGCGTATCGATGATCCTGCTCTGATCACGGCTATTAGTGAAAAGCAGGCAGCCCAAGAATATATTACACAAACTGAAGCCTGGGATGCATATCGTCAACAAGTGGCAGCAGCAGCTGAGCAACAACCATTAACAACTGGAGAAATCGATTCTACCGCAGTAGATAATATCGCTGAAGCACCTTCCGGTGAATTAACTCTCAGCGCACCTGATGGTGATGATCTGAGTGCAGCAAGTACTGCACCTTCTCAGGATGCTTCTGGCCAGGAAGTAGCCCGACTAAAAGGTGAATTAGAAAATATCACACAGCAGGCAAATGCCGAACGAGGTAAAAACTCAGCTTTAAATGAGCGTTTAAGGGCTTTGGAAACCGAACTGGAAACATTGCAACGTTCGTTATCGGTTCGTAATGATGAACTTGCGGCCTTACAGCAGCAGTTGGCTAAAGCCAGTCAGACAGAACCAGTGCAATCTGCCGCAGTACCAGAACCTGCATCTGAGCCTGTATCGGAGTTGGAACCAGAAGTTGCACAAACGCCAACGCCCGTACAGCCTGAAGTTCAGCCAGAAACGTCTGCGCCACAGCTAGAAGATGAGCCAGTCGCGAGTACGCCAGAAGTAGCCGAACCCGCCCAGGTTGAACCTGCTCCAGTAACCCAGGAACAACCTCCTGTTGCAGTGGAACCAACGCCTCCTGTGGCGGCTGAACCTCCGCCACCCGCTCAGGTATCGACCAGCCTGGTCGACACTATTATGTCGACTGTAATGGGAATTTTAAAACCTGTACTGGGTAGTAGTATGCTACTGTTCGTTGGTGTACCGGTTTTAGCCGTCGTATTGATTATTCTGGTTATCCTGATGTTACGAAAACGATCTTCCGCGAAAGAGAATTTCCAGGAAAGTATTCTTTCGGGTGCTGCGCCTGTTGATGATGAGCCAGCGGTTGCTGTCAATAGTCAGGACTCATCAGAAACGTCATCTTTTTTAAGTGATTTTGCTATCAGTGGTGTTGGCGCTATTCAAACTGAAGACAGTGAAGTCGATCCACTTACAGAAGCCGATGTCTTTATGGCTTATGGTCGCTATGAAGCGGCCGAAGAACGTTTACAGGAAGCGATTACGGCAGATCCTGAGCGTCAGGAATTAAAAGTTAAACTTTTAGAAGTCTATAACACTAATAAAAATCAGCCTGCATTTGAATCAACGGCTGAAGAACTTTTTGCAAGCATGGGTGATGCAGCAGCAACTGACCCTAACTGGCAGAAAGTTGTTGTGATGGGTAAACAAATTGCGCCAGACAATCCGATTTTCAGTGCTGCACCGACAGTCACAACTGAAACTACGGAAAGTGTGCTAGGTGAGATGGAAGAGAATCTGAGCAACGTTAGCATGACTGATAGTCAGGTGATGGATATTGGTCTGGAAACAGGCGTTTTCAGTGCCGAGGAATTAAGCCCGGATGAAGGTGCAAGTGAACCCGGGTCTATGGCTCCGGAAGTTGAGCAAACTGAAATCGCACAAACTGAGGCGGATATGGGTAGCCTGGACTTTAACCTGGGTGATGACGTACCAGTAACGGATCAACAGGAAACACAGGATAATATCAATCAACCCGATGAGCTGGACTTTAATCTTGGTGGTGGTGATGAGCCGGCCGAACTAACCGAAGCTGTATCCAAAACAGAGAGTGATGGTCTTGATTTTAGCCTGGATATGGACGAATCGAATGATGATGAATCGACCAAGAGTATGGCGATAGATCTTAATGCAATGGAACTGGGCGATACCGAGATGGCTGCAGACAATTCTGATGATGAGCCGACCGCTAGCATGATGATCGATGAAGATGCCCTCGATCTGGATTCTACTAGTGCACAACTGGATACTGGGGCATTAGATTTCAGTCTTGATGATGTAGATTTAACGGCTGGTATCGATACTGCGACAGATTCTGCTGAAGATAGTCTTGATTTAAATCTTGATGCGGGTGATGCGGTTGATATGTCACTATCGGCAGATACCGATGAAGTGGGAACCAAGCTTGATTTAGCTAAAGCCTATATCGATATGGGTGATTCAGCTGGTGCGAAAAGCATTCTAGACGAAGTACTGGATGAAGGTAATGATGATCAAAAACAGGAAGCGGAGCAGCTTGTTTCACAATTGTCCTGATATCGGTCTACAATTTAACTCCTATATGACACAACCTCGCGTAAGCGGGGTTGTGTCGTTTTACAGCGCCATGAAATGCTAAAATAGTCGCTATGACGCAACAAGTTTATCGAATAGCCATGGGCGTTGAGTATGACGGTTCACCTTATGTTGGCTGGCAGTCACAAAGTAAAGGTGAAACGGTACAACAAAACGTCGAGCGCGCAATATCTCAGATCGCTAATCACGAGGTTCACGTATTTTGTGCCGGCAGAACAGATACCGGGGTACATGCCAAAGAACAGGTTATTCACTTTGAAACCCATTCGCTTCGAAAAAACTACTCCTGGGTGAAAGGCTGCAATACTAATTTAGCGACAAGTATTAGTATTTTATGGGCAGTTGAAGTACCTGAAAATTTTCATGCCCGATTTAGCGCACAAAAACGCAGTTATCGTTACACCATATTAAATCGTGATGTTCGACCGGGTATCTTAAATAATTATGTCAGCTTTGTTTATAAACCGTTAGATGAAAAGCGCATGCAACAAGCTGCTAATTATCTATTAGGTACGCATGATTTTACCTCGTATCGCACAGTTGCCTGTCAGGCAAAAAGTCCGGTGCGCAGCCTGTCTAAGTTACAAGTCAGCCGTGATGGCGAATATATTCATCTTGATCTCGAGGCGGATGGTTTTTTACACCATATGGTGCGAAATATTGCCGGTGTGCTTATTAAAATTGGTAGTGGTGAAGCCGATATCGACTGGTCAAAAGAGGTTCTTGAACATCGTAACCGCTGTCTCGGTGGTGTGACAGCCTCGGCTAAAGGGTTGTATTTTATGAAAGTCCGTTATCCGGATGAATTCCTTTTACCGGGCAGTCAGTATAATATTCTATAAACGTGTGTTCAATTTTCTGGCTAGTAATAGAGCAAACTGCTAAGTTAAATTTAAGAGTTTAATTGCGTATAATTTACATTAACAACTTAGTTGTCTTTTTGCCTATAGGTGCCTGATGCAAACTATCGAAATAAATACCGACCTACTGCGTGCTTATGATAAGTCGGGGCCTCGTTATACCTCCTATCCGACAGCCGTACAGTTTACTTCAGAATTTTCAGTTGAAAACTATAGAAATCAAATTCTTCTCAGTAATGCCTCCAGTAATGATCTATCGTTGTATTTCCATATACCTTTTTGTGACACGATCTGTTTTTATTGTGGCTGTAATAAAATAGTGACCAAAAACCGAGAACGCGCCCAACCTTATCTTGATCGTTTACATCAGGAAATTAAATTGCAGGCCGAATTATTTGATTCGAAGCGGATTGTCAGTCAATTGCATTGGGGTGGTGGTACGCCTACCTTTATCAGCCATGTTCAAATGCAATATTTAATGGAAGTGACGCGCCAGCATTTTAATTTATTAGATGATGATACTGGCGAGTACTCAATTGAAATCGATCCTCGTGAAGCAACTGAACAAACTATTATCTTATTGCGCCAGCTTGGCTTTAACCGGATTAGCCTGGGAGTTCAGGATTTTAATCCGGATGTTCAAAAGGCGGTTAATCGCATACAGACAATCGAACAAACCAACGAAGTTATTCTTGCTGCAAGAGATACCGGGTTTCATTCAGTCAGTATCGATTTAATCTACGGCCTTCCTCATCAAACGGTGCAGTCTTTTACTGAAACATTAACAACGGTTATTGATCTGGATCCGGATCGCTTATCCATATTTAACTATGCACATTTGCCCGAGATGTTTAAAACCCAACGTCAAATAAATGCAGAAGATATTCCATCAGCAAAAGTTAAACTGGATATTTTACAACAGGCTATCATGCAATTAACGGATGCCGGTTACGTCTATATTGGTATGGATCATTTTGCAAAACCAGATGATGAGTTAGCCATTGCCCAGAATAATAAAAATCTCTATCGTAATTTTCAGGGCTACTCTACCCATGCAGATTGTGATCTGGTCGGACTGGGCATTACTTCTATTGGTAAGGTTGCAAACTGTTATAGCCAGAATGTAAAAACAATGGATGAGTACTACGCGCTTATTGATGAGGGTAAGCTCCCCGTTTTGCGTGGTATCGAGCTTAATCAGGATGACTTAATTCGTCGTGAGGTTATTAATCAGTTAATCTGTCATTACTATTTAAATTTCTTGCAGATTGAGCAGCAGTTTCAAATCTGTTTTGCAGAATATTTTGCTAAAGAACTCAGTGCTATGAAAACGATGCAGGAAGACGGTCTTATTGAGTTCACAGAGTTAAACACTGCACTCAAGGTAAAACCTATTGGCTACTTGTTGATACGAAATATCTGCATGGTGTTTGATAAATACTTAGAAGCCTCTAAGCAACGTTTTTCAAAAGTGATATAACACTGGGTCGAACCTGTTCGGTTATATAATTCCCCGGATAGTAGGTTGCTCTGCTGAGTTTCACTTGTCATGTATCTATTATTCCATATCTCTGTCATTCCATGTTTATATCTTACAGGGCAGACAATTTACTTATGGCGGCGGCTATTTATCGTTAAATTCTGGTATAATTTACCAATTTGATGAGTAGCTGAAATTTCGATGGATTCCCTTCCTTTGCGAACACGAATTAAATACTGTGGCATCACGCGTCAGCAGGATGCCCTGCAAGCGGTGAACCTGGGAGTGGATGCATTGGGCTTTGTTTTTTATGCACCGAGTCCGCGCAATATCGAGATTAAACAGGCTGCTGAAATTATTAACCAGCTGCCGGCGTTTGTAACCACGGTAGGTTTGTTTGTGAATGCATCTGAAACCTTGTTGGACCCGGTGTTAAAGTCGCTCCCCATTGATGTACTTCAGTTTCATGGCGATGAGTCAGCAGAAGAATGTGAGCGCATAGCTGATAAATATACCTGCTCGTATATAAAGGCTATTCGAATGAAACCGGACGTTGATTTACAGGCTACCGCTTCGAATTATTCAGGTGCTTCGGCGCTATTACTGGATACTTATTCCAAAGGTGTACCGGGTGGAACAGGTGAAGTCTTTGACTGGGATCGTATTCCGGCCACTTTATCAAAACCTGTGATACTGGCAGGTGGTTTATCGGTAGATAATGTCGCCAAAGCAATAAAGAGTGCTCGCCCCTATGCGGTAGATGTCAGTGGTGGCATAGAGCAAAGCAAAGGTATTAAAGATGCAGCCAAAATGGCTGCTTTTGTTAAAGAGGTAAATAACGCGTGACAGTTGAAAGTGTAACTAACAATGTGCCTTACAACTTGCCAGATGAAAATGGTCACTTTGGCCAATACGGTGGTAAGTTTGTCGCAGAAACGTTAATGGTGCCGTTGCAGGAACTGGAACAGGCCTATAACAAGTATGTTAAAGATCCCGGTTTTATTAAGGAACTCGACTTTGAATTACAGCAGTATGTTGGACGTCCTTCACCGTTGTATTACGCTGAAGGCTGGTCGAAACATATCGGTGGCGCAAAAATTTATTTAAAGCGGGAAGATCTTAACCATACCGGCGCACATAAAGTGAATAATACCGTGGGACAGGCTTTGCTTGCCAAACGTATGGGTAAAAAGCGCATTATAGCTGAAACGGGTGCGGGTCAGCATGGGGTAGCGTCAGCTACCGTTGCCGCCAAGTTAGGTATGGAATGTGTTGTCTATATGGGGGCAGAGGATATTCAGCGCCAGGCGATGAATGTTTATCGTATGAAGCTGCTCGGGGCCACAGTCGTACCGGTTACTTCAGGCTCGCAAACATTAAAAGATGCGCTCAATGAAGCCATGCGTGACTGGGTAACCAATATTGACGACACCTTTTATATTATTGGTACTGTAGCCGGCCCTCATCCTTATCCGGCGATGGTACGAGACTTTCAGGCAATTATCGGACGAGAATCAAAGCAGCAACTACAGCAACATGAAGGCGGTCTGCCGGATGCACTGGTAGCCTGTATTGGGGGTGGTTCCAATGCCATTGGCCTGTTTTACCCCTTTATTGATGATGCCAGTGTCGAGATTTATGGTGTCGAAGCGGCCGGTGATGGTATCGAAACCGGTCGACATGCCGCGCCATTATGCGCCGGTGAACCGGGTGTTTTGCACGGTAATCGAACCTACCTGATGGAAGATAGCGATGGCCAAATCATCCCTACGCATTCAATTTCTGCTGGCTTGGATTACCCCGGGGTCGGGCCTGAACATGCCTGGTTAAAAGATATTGGTCGGGCTAATTATGTGTCTGTAACTGATGCGGAAGCATTACAGGGTTTTCATGATTTAACTCGCATAGAAGGTATTTTACCGGCTCTGGAATCCAGTCATGCAGTGGCTTATACCTCAAAGCTAGCGGCCAAAATGCGCAAAGATCAGATTATCATTATGAATCTTTCCGGCCGTGGTGATAAAGATATTCACACGGTAGCGACGCACGAAGGCATTCAATTATGAGTTTAATTGGTAAACGTTTTGACGAGCGCCTGGCAGCCGGGCGAAAAGTACTTATCCCATATATAACGGCAGGTGATCCAACGCCTGCGGTTACTGTTCCACTAATGCATCGTATGGTGCAAGCAGGAGCGGATATTATCGAGCTTGGTGTGCCTTTTTCTGATCCTATGGCTGAAGGCCCGGTGATTCAGAAGGCGATGGAGCGTTCTCTGGAACAGGGTACCAGCATCGAGCAGGTGCTGGCGATGGTTACCGAATTTCGCCAGTCGGATACACAGACGCCGGTCGTTTTGATGGGTTACCTGAATCCAGTCGAAGTGATGGGGTATGAATGTTTCGCTGAAAAAGCCGCCGCTGCCGGAGTTGACGGTATTTTAACGGTCGATATACCGCCCGAAGAGGCAGATGATTACATAAAAGCAATGAAAAACAAAGGCTTAGACTGTATCTTTTTGATTGCCCCAACAACGAATGAAAAACGAATGGCTAAGATCAGTCATGCTGGCAGTGGTTTTATATATTATGTATCCGTTAAAGGAGTGACCGGTGCCGGGCATTTGAATACTGATGAAGTCTCCGATAAAGTGGAACAAATTAAATCCGTCAGTGATTTACCCGTAGGGGTGGGGTTTGGTATCAATGATGCTGATTCTGCCCGACGTGTTGCCAGTGTCGCCGATGCAGTGGTCGTTGGCAGTGCAATTGTGAGGCGGATCGAGGAAAATGTTGCAGATTCTGGTAAAATAGAGACTGAAATCAGCGAATTCTTACAGCAACTAAGAAGTGCTATCGACAATTAGCTCAGCAAATCGCATAGATAGAATAAACAGTCTTCCCGACTACAATAACTAGAGAGAAAGCATACAAAATGAACTGGTTTACAAAATTACTCCCGACAGGTATCCGTGCTGATGGTATTAAACGTAATTCTGTACCTGAAGGTTTATGGGCAAAATGTACCGCCTGTAATGCGGTTCTGTATCGTGCCGAGTTAGAGCGTAACCTGGAAGTGTGTCCCAAATGTGATCATCATATGCGCATTACTGCCCGTAAGCGCCTTGAAGGTTTTCTGGATCAGGAACCGCGGGTGGAGATTGGTGAAGAAATTTTGCCTGTCGATGCACTTAAGTTTAAAGATTTAAAAAAATATAAAGACCGACTTGTCCAGGCACAAAAAAACACCGGCGAATCCGATGCATTGATAGTGATGATGGGGCAGGTTAAGAACGTACCAGTTGTTGCCGCGGCGTTTGAATTTAAATTTATGGGTGGTTCGATGGGCTCTGTCGTAGGTGAGCGTTTTGTTCGGGCGGTAAATACTGCTATCCAGCATCGCATACCATTAGTCTGCTTTTCGGCCAGTGGTGGTGCACGCATGCAAGAAGCATTATTTTCATTAATGCAAATGGCTAAAACCAGTGCTGCAGTAGGTAAGTTACGCAAGCAGGGCATCCCGTTTATTTCGGTGTTAACCGATCCAACGATGGGCGGGGTATCTGCCAGTTTCGCTATGTTAGGTGATATTCATATTGCCGAACCCAAAGCGTTAATTGGTTTCGCCGGGCCAAAAGTTATCGAGCAAACAGTGCGTGAAACCCTGCCCGAAGGATTTCAACGTAGCGAATTTTTACTCGAACACGGTGCAATTGATATGATTGTGAATCGGCGTGATATGCGGGACACCATTGCACGTTTATTAACAATGTTGACTAACCAGCCTGCGGCTTAATTTATTGCAAGCCGGTTTCTCATTGTAATTTTTTACGCGTCCGATATTGGGCATTATAAATAAACCATCTTCTCAAAAATAAGACAGGCTCCTTTGTTTAATTCCTTCCTGGCTAATCATTTAAAGTAACTAGTGTAT
>Ga0316207_10003169_pt1 | contig 15719 bp, 11 predicted proteins | sample 6weekpyrite_MG_FD_204943 | JGI IMG/M metagenome (GOLD analysis project Ga0316207, IMG submission 204943) | Microbial mat bacterial communities from mineral coupon in-situ incubated in ocean water Damariscotta River, Maine, United States -... | ecosystem: Environmental > Aquatic > Marine >... | reverse complement strand
GCTATGGCATTGTCGTAGGGCTGGATGGCAGCGGTGATCAAACTAGCCAAACCCCCTTTACGGTTCAAAGCTTAAGAAATATGTTGGCTCAAAACGGCATTGCCTTGCCTCCTGGTGCCAATCCACAACTTAAAAACATTGCCGCTGTTTCGATTCATGCAGAATTGCCCGCTTTCGCTAAAATTGGCCAGACAATTGATATCACCGTTTCATCAATCGGTAATGCGAAAAGCCTGCGTGGTGGCAGTTTATTGATGAGCCCACTCAAAGGTGCTGACGGCAAAGTGTACGCGGTTGCACAGGGCAATCTGGTTGTGAGTGGTTTTGGCGCCGCAGCAGATGGCTCCAGTGTAACGGTTAATGTTCCCAGTGCCGGACGCATTCCAAATGGCGCAACCGTAGAACGTGTGGTTGCGAATCCTTTTTTGAATGGCAACCATATCGTACTGAATTTACATACCGCTGATTTTACCACGGCAACGCAGACAGCAACGGCGATTAACCGCGTTATTGGTGCGGCCAGCGCGCAAGCCATTGATGGTACTTCTATCCGTGTAAGTGCACCGCATGTTCACGCACAGCGAGTTTCTTTTGTATCACTGATTGAAAACCTTGAGGTGAGTACCGGCGACGGCGCAGCAAAAGTCATTGTTAACTCACGTACCGGTACGGTTGTGATTGGCCAGAATGTTCTGGTTAAGCCTGCGGCTATCTCACATGGTTCACTGGTGGTAACCATTAGCGCAAACCCTATTGTGAGTCAGCCAGGACCATTGGCTGAAGCAGGTGATACGGTGGTAGTACCACAATCAGATATCGCTATCGAAGAGTCAGACAACAAAATGTTTTTGTTTAACCCCGGTGTTTCTCTGGATGAAATTGTTCGTGCTGTGAATCAGGTGGGCGCCGCACCCGGTGATTTAGTCGCAATACTTGAGGCATTAAAGCAAGCAGGTGCCTTAAGCGCTGAGTTAATAGTCATTTAGGAAATATAAACGTGAACTCATCTACTTCTTCAGCTGTATTCAATGACCTCGGCGGTTTAGCGAACTTAAAGGCGCGCTCTAACCGTGGTGATGAAATTGGTGCGCTGAAAGAAACAGCCAAGCAATTTGAAGCAATATTTTTAAATATGATGCTTAAACAAATGCGTGAATCAAGTTTTGGTGATCCCCTGTTTGATAGTGACGCTGGTGATAGCTACCGTGCAATGTTTGATCAGCAGTTAGCACTTAACTTATCTGAAAACGGTAGTTTAGGTATTGCCAAGTTAATTGAGAATCAACTCGGCGGACAGGTTTCTAATAGTACTACGCAGTCAGATAATCCATTTAAATCGTTTAGTTTTGTTGCACCAAAATTAAATAACAATGTTCATGTCAGCAAGCCATTAGCAACAACGCCTGAAGTTGATAACACTAAAGCGACTAATAATGAGAAAAAATCTTTTAGCTCGGTTGAAGATTTTGTCAGCAGCATTTGGCCTTATGCAGAAAAAGCGGCTAAAGAATTGGGTATACCAACTGAAACATTGGTGTCACAAGCAGCACTTGAAACCGGTTGGGGCAAGTACATGATGCAAGGTGCCAACGGACAACCCAGTTATAACCTGTTTGGCATCAAAGCGGATAGTCGTTGGGATGGCGACAGGGTATCAGTACAAACAACAGAGTATCGTGATGGCGTTGTACAAAAAGAACGGGCGAACTTCCGAGCCTATGATTCTTTACAACAAGGTTTTGAGGATTATGTGTCATTTTTAAAAACCAGCCCACGTTACAGCGATGCACTTAATAGTCGCGGTAATGCAGTTGAATATTTAAATAATTTACAGCAAGGCGGTTACGCAACGGATCCTGCTTATGCCAATAAAATTAAGGGCATTATGCAAGGTGACACATTGATAGCCGCAAAAGCGAAACTGGATAGTTAAGCATGATTATAGGTATGAGAGGTCAAAAGGTGATTAAACATGGCTGACATTAGTGGTATCGGTAGTTCAGCACTGCTTGCTTTTCAGCGTTCGCTGAGCACGGTAAGTCATAATATTGCTAATGCCTCAACAGAAGGCTTTAGTCGGCAGCGTGTTGAACTTTCAACAAGAACGCCTCAGTTTACAGGGGTAGGTTTTTTCGGTAGTGGCGTAAAAATTGATGATGTGACGCGAGTTTATGATCAATTTATCGTTGATCGTTTGCAGACCAACACTTCAAATTACAGTGAGGCGGAGCATTTTTTAGGTCTTGTTTCACAAGTTGATAATTTACTTGCTGATGAAAGTGCTGGTCTGTCGCCTGCAATACAAAACTTTTTTAATTCTTTGCAAAACTCAGTTGATGATCCTGCTTCAACACCTGCACGACAGGTGTTTTTAAGTGATGCCAATGCACTGGTACAACGCTTCCAGAGTATTGATAATCGTTTAAGACAAATAGCCGCTGATGCTGAAAGTGATCTCACCAATATTACAAGTGAAATTAATGGCATAGGTCGTGCTTTAGTCAGAGTTAATGAGTCGATCGTTTTAGGAAGGACAGCTGGTGGCGGCGAACCCAATGACTTGTTAGATGAACGTGATAATTTACTTAGAGATCTTGCTGAACTGACTCTGGTCAACACAGTGGAACAGGATGATGGGGCGGTCAATGTTTTTATTGGCAATGGTCAAGGTCTGGTGGTGGGTAGTGCAGTAAACGAATTACAAGCGATTAGAAGTCAGTTTGATCCAGAACGTTTTGATATCTTTATTTCACAAGGTGGTTCATTCGTTGATGTGACACAGCAGTTAACTGGTGGCCGTTTGAGTGCGGTGGTTGATTTTAGAACCAATGTTGTTGAACCCAGTCTAAATGCATTAGGTCGTGTTGCAACGGGTATTGGCACTACGTTCAATGCACAACATCAATTAGGTGTCGACCTGAATGGTAATAATGGTTTGGCATTATTTAATGTAAACCCCATTGATGCGGTTGCGAGTAATAACAATACCGGTACAGGAACAATTTCAGCTGCGCTGACGGACGTAGCAAGCCTGAGCAATAGCAATTATGAAGTTATTTTTGATGGTACAAATTATCGGGTTAACAGATTGAGTGATAATGTTAATTTGTTTACGGGTGATTTGGCGACTTTAAATGCAACGCCAATCGATGGGTTTCAGGTAACGGTGGTTGCTGGCGCGGTAGCGGGTGACAGTTTTTTAATTCAGCCAACCCGAAATTCAGCGAGAAATTTTGGTGTTTTATTAAGTGATCCAGCGTTGGTTGCACATGCATCGCCAATCAGAAGTACTAGTGCACTCACCAATACCGGTAACCTGGAATTTAATTTGGGTGCAGTGAGTAGTGCTACAACTTTTCCATTGGCCGCCGATATAACATTAGCATTTGATCCAAATGCCTTAGGTGCTGGTGTACCTGGTTTTATTGTTTCTGGTGGTCCAGGTGGAACACTGGCTTACGATCCTGCAACAGAGTCGGCGGGAAAACAGTTCACTTTAACGGCACCGTTTGATGGTGTTAGTTTTAATGTCTCAGGTATACCGGCAACCGGAGACTCCATCACGATCACCAATAACACTAACGGAGTGGGTGATAACCGAAATGGTTTATTACTGGGACAATTACAAAACACTGTGACCTTGTTGGGTAATAATACTTTTCAAAGTTCTTTTGGCGAACTTGTCGCTGATGTGGGTGTTAGGGCAAGACAGGGGCAAATAACTGAAGAAACACAACTGGTATTATTGCAGCAGACGGAGGCTGAACGCGAATCTGTTTCGGGTGTTAACCTGGATGAAGAAGCGGCAAGACTCATTGAGTTACAACAAGCTTACCAGGCTGCAGCACGTGTTATTACCGTAGCGAATAGTTTGTTTGAAGAAGTTCTGGCGGCGGTTAGAGGCTGAGTTTTATGCGTATCTCAAGTAGTCAACTTCATGCAGCAGCGATTAACTCAATTTTAGGCCAACAAGCCGAATTAAGTCGGTTGCAGGTACAAATTGCATCGGGTCGTAAGGTGTTAACACCTGCGGATGATCCGGCGGGTGCAGCACGTGCATTGAATTTACTTGAGACAGAATCAACCACAGATCAATATGGTCGTAATCTTACTATCGCAGAATCAAGATTGCAGTTTGAAGAAGTCAGTTTGACTAGTGTTACAAGTTTGATTCAGCGGGTTCGCGAATTAACGGTACAGGGAAACAATGATTCCAATGACAAAGAATCACGGGCACTGATAGCAAGCGAAATACGTCAGCGTTTTGATGAATTATTGAATCTTTCAAATAGCCGTGATGCTAATAATGAATATATATTCTCTGGTTTTCAGGCTGGCACCCAAAGTTTTACACAGAATGCTGATGGTTCAGTGAGTTATAACGGTGATGAAGGACAACGCTTTTTGCAAATTGGTTCAAGTCGGCAGGTTGTAACAGGAGATTCGGGTGCGGATGTCTTCGGTTTGATCGGCAGTGGTAATGGCCAATTTACAACAACGAATAATGCACTGAATACAGGTTCTGGTGTTATTGGCCAAGGTACTATCACCAATCAAAATGCCTACGTAGCGGATAATTACACTGTTGTGTTGGGTGAACAGACGGCTGTAACAGGTGGTGCGATAGGTTTGGTTGATACCAATGCAAATGATACTTTGCAGTATGAACTTAGGGTCAATGGTACGCTGGTATATACGGCCAATGAAGGTGATAGCCGTACACAGGCACAGTTATTGGCTGATATTAATGCACAGGTTGGTACGACTAATGTAAGAGCTTATATTGACAATGGTCAGTTATATTTGGCAAATACATCACCGACAGCAACACCGATTACAATCAATGAGACTTTAACCGGAGCAAGCGATGGTGCAGCAGATACTGTAACGGGTTTCTTTGGCTCTAATCTGACCGGTGCAGCCCCCACAAATAATGTTGTTTATAATAATGCGAATGGCTATGTTGTCCTTGATAGTGGTAGTGCTGTTGTTTCATCGGGTGCGTATAGCAGTGGCGGGAATATAGATTTTAATGGGCAGCGTTTAAATATCAGCGGCACACCGAGTAATGGTGATCGGTTTACAAGTAATACGAATACAGAACAAGATTTGTTTGCGACACTTCAAACTCTGATTGCTCAACTAGAAGCACCCTCTACTAATATTCCTGCTGTACCGACGACGGCTACCTTAACCGGGTTCACGCCAGCAGTAGCAGCAGGAGGCGGTGAAACTTTACAGGTCACCATCGATGGTATTGATTTGGTTAATGTGGCACTGGCGGGTGGGGCCACCCGGACAGCAGCGCAGTTTGATACTGATCTCGCAACATTCATTGGTGCAAATGCCGGTTACAGTATTGTCAGTGGTTCGTTTGCTACGAACGATTTAGTGTTACAAAAAGCCGATGGTACCGATTTAGTTATTGCTGTACCACAGAACACTACGGCCACTCCTGTCGCTCTTACTGGATTAACAGGCACTGCTACCAATGGCTTTCCTGCGGAGCCAGCCAACACGGCGGTTTTTCATGCGGCATTAGCAAACGTGTTGACTAATCTAGATAGAAATCTAGACAATGTAGTTGAGATTCGTGCCAGAGTTGGTGCAAGATTAAATTCAACAGAAGATCAGGCAAACATCAATGAATCATCATTGTTGCAAGTTCAAGAGACATTATCGGGTATTCAGGATCTTGATTATGCAGAAGCAATTAGCCAATTAGAACAACAAAGAATCACTCTGCAAGCTGCACAACAATCCTTTGTGCGAATTCAAAGTTTGAGTCTGTTTAATTTCCTTTAGGTCTACAAGTACTCAAAAACTGCACGCATTATTTTAATTAATCTTATATACACCTCTGTACCCCGTCAGCACCACTTTCATGGACAATCGTATTGACTAAAACTGAAATTATTTCAATTGTTACATACTAAAAAATCAAACTATGATATTATAAAAATAGGGAGTAACGAGATGATACGGTTTAGCACTATTCTAATAAGCTGTTTAATTTTCTTAGCGGGGATTCAGTTTGCAACGGCGATCTCTGTTGCCACTCCCAAAGAAAATCCTTCAAGCAAAGGTTTTTATCAAACCACCATCGAAGCGTGGCGAAATGCCGGGGCTTTAGTAGGTTGGCTGACAATCACTGAGGTTGGTCAATGGCGATATTTGCAAAATAAGCCAGAAGGTGTTGATGCGTTAGCGGTCTTTCTTTGGCGTAAGTATATTCCCAATGCCATGGCGAGCTTACCGAAACCCTCCGTCCCGTTTGCTATTGGTCTGGGTGGCTCAGGGTTGACGAATGACGGTTTGAAGGAACTTGCGCGTTTTCAGAAATTACAGGCTCTGGATATTAGTCATACTAAGGTGACAGATGCCGGTTTAACACAATTATCCGTTATGAAAAATTTACGTAGCTTAGATATGGGTGCATCTTCACTTACAGACGCGGGTCTTCGAAACCTTGCTGAAGTTAAAAGCCTGCAACGGTTATACTTTGGCGCCACTTCAGTAACGGATGCGGGAATTAGTACGCTTGCTGGTTTAGAAAACTTGCGCGTTTTATATTTATACAAAACGCAGCTGACGGATGATGGTTTAAGACAATTAGCAGAGTTTACTAACTTGCAGCGTTTGCTTGTTTCAAATACCAGGGTAACAGACGAAGGAGTGGCTGAATTACTACAACGTCTCCCAAATCTAAAAATTATTCGCTGAGGGGTTACTTGGTTAATATCAGTTTGTCTTGGCGCGTAATCCTCAATCGATAAGCATGGCCTGCATGCTCGATAATAATTTCTTGTTGGCCGGCAAACAACATCTCACTATTGAAGTGATTTTTCCTTGTTATATTGGCGGCTAAATTCTCATTTTTGGCTGCTGAATCATTCAATTTCTGCTTCATAATATGTATTTTCGTAGGTTAATAATACGTATTTGAATGTAAAGGATAGCAGTTCCTAACTAGAAGTCAATGCGAATGATAATGATTTTCATTTACATTCACGCGAAACTTGTGCATAATCCCTTTCAGCCAGCCAACACGTCAACATCGTAGCCATGTAGGACTGTAGCCAGCTAATTAACCCGCTCAGGCGGTTATCTGGAAACTGAACTATGAGGTTATAAAGGTGAAAATAAAACGTAATTTACTGCGCAGCATGATTGCTGTTTCGTCAGTAGCAATGGCTTTGCCGGTGAGTGCTGTTGAAGATAATTCAGACGCTAACGTGTTAGATAGGGTTATGGTGATAGGTAACCCTGCCAATATTGAGGAACTGCCAGGTTCTGCTTATTCTATTAGTCGGGAAGATATTCGTGAGCAAAACTATGATGATGTGAACCAGGTGTTACGTAAGGTACCTGGTGTTTACGTCAGGCAGGAAGATGGTTTTGGCTTATTCCCAAATATTAGTTTGCGTGGTGTGGATACGACCCGGAGTTCTAAAGTGACGATCATGGAAGATGGGGTGTTAACGGCACCGGCACCATATTCCGCACCAGCTGCTTATTATTCCCCTACGGTTGGTCGTATGAGTGGCCTTGAAATATTAAAAGGGTCTAGTCAGGTTAAGTATGGTCCACAAACAACTGGCGGTGTGATTAATTACCTTTCTACGCCGATCCCTCTAAAAGAAACAGCCTACCTTAAATCGTCTTACGGTAGTTTTGGTGATCTACGTACTCATTTTTATGCGGGAAATACTTTCAGTACTAATGTCGGTGACTTTGGTGTTCTGGTGGAAGGATATTTCCGTAAGAACGATGGTTTTAAAAGCATCGATGAAACGCCTGATTTTAGAAATGGAAATGATACGGGCTTCACCAAGACCGAGCCGATGATCAAGTTATCATGGGAACCTAACAGTACTATGTATCAGCGATTTGAATTTAAGCACGGCACCACAGATTTGGATGCTAATGAAACCTATTTAGGTTTAAGTGAAGCAGATTTCGATAATGACCCATTACGTCGTTATTCCGCGACTCGCTTTGATAATATTAAAAGCAAACAAAAACGTACCTATTTACGTTATGCAGTATCGCCAACCGACAATCTGGATATTATTGCAACACTCTATAACAACGACTTTTCACGTAACTGGTTTAAGCTAAGAGATGTTCGTAATGTTGGCGGCAATACCATCAAGCTAGGGCCAGCATTAGCGGGTGCACAAAATGGTCAGGGACTTGCGTGCTTGAAAGGTGAGTTAGCCTGTACCTTGCGTATTCGCGCTAACAATCGAACTTATAATTCGAAGGGTATTGATACTGTTAGTTACTACCGTTTTGGTTCAGATAAGGTGCAGCACGAAGTGTCAGTGGGTATTCGTTTTAACAAAGATCGAGTAAGACGTTTTCAGTGGGATGATGACTACAGTCAATTAGCCAATGGAACCATTGACGGTATCACACTAGGTCTTCGTGGTGGAGCAGGTAATCGTTTACAAGAAACGAAGGCATTGGCGATGTTTGTGCAAGACACCATTAAAACCGGCGCATGGTCGATTACGCCGGGTATTCGCTATGAGAAGCTAGATCAAAAATTTGTCGATTTTAATAGTCCAAACAAGTCAGGCACCAATAAATTAAGCATGATGGCGGGTAGCCTCGGTGTTACGTTTAAATTTAATGATGCATGGATTGGCTTTGGTAGTATCAACCGAGGTTTTTCTCCGCCGAGTCCTAAAAGTGCTGTTGCAGGTCTTAAAGAAGAAACCAGTAATGCCTATGAAGTTGGCGTACGTTACACCAACCCAAGCCAAGCATTGGCTGTTGAGACAGTGGCATTTTATACGCAATTTAAAGACTTGATTGTGATAGATAATGTGGGTGGTACGGGCAGCGGCGAAACTGAAAACTTTGGTGAAGTAGATAGTCTCGGTTTAGAATTTTTAGTGCAATATGATGCCGGCATTGCGAATAATTGGGAGTATCGTAATCCTTGGTATTTGACTGCGACTTACACTGATGCAACACAAAAAAATAATGCGACCTCTACCGATGCAGAATCAATTTTTAGTTTCGGAAAATCTGGTAACAAGGTGCCATACATTCCTGAATTAGTCCTTAGCATGGGAACAGGTATTGAGTCTGGTAAGTGGGGCAGTTACATCAATGGTAGTTACGTTAGTGACACCTTTACTAGCGCCAACAACGTAAATTATCAGGTCAATGGTGAGGGTGATCCTGATTCGCGTTTTGGTAAAACAGATTCTTATTTTGTGATGGACGTGTCTGCTTTTTACCGATTGAATAAGGGCGTTAAATTATTCGCCGGTATACAAAACCTGCTTGATAAACGTTTCAATGTTTCGCGTCAGCCAGATGGTCCTCGTCCCGGAGCACCACGGTTTTCCTACGCCGGCGTAGAAATGAAATTTTGATTAATGTAGATGTCTTATGACTTGGCTTGCGCGCCCTATTAGGCGCGCAGCCTTTTTTATTATGGGGTATAAATGATGTTCGATTTGTTCCAGCAAGGTGGCGGCGTTATGTATGTGCTGTTGCTTATGTCAATTTTAGCCACAGCGATTATTTTTCTGAAGCTGTACCAGTTTTACCGCAGTGGACTGAGAAAAATAGAATTTATTGATACAACTGTATCGGAATTGACGCAGGGCGATTACCGTCAAGTCGTGGAAGATCTTCAGAAACAACCTAATCCGGTTGCACGGGTACTTGAAAGCGCAGTAAGTTTTGGTGCTGTTCCGGCAATGTCACGAGAGGATGTGGAAGCTGAAGTGAGCCGTGTTGGTAGTGCGCAGATACGTAACCTAGAGTCTTGGTTGCGTGGCTTGTCGTCGATTGCTCACCTTAGTCCATTGCTTGGATTATTAGGAACGGTAACAGGTATGATTGCTGCTTTTATGAATCTTCAGGAAGCCGGTAGCCGTGTTGACCCATCCATTCTCTCTGGTGGTATTTGGGAAGCACTGCTAACCACGGCATTTGGTTTGGCCGTTGCCATTCCTGCCATGGCGGCATTTTATTATTTGGAAGGAGAGGTTGACTATGTGCGTGCTGCAATGAAGGATGCCAGCATCCAAGTATTGCGACACTTTGGAAAGACACCGCATGTAAGCAGCCGAGATGATGAGCGTATTGAGGATGAGACTCATGGACTTTGAAGGGCGGGCGCGTATTCACTCACATCTGGATATCGCGCCGTTGATTGATATTGTTTTTTTATTGTTAGTGTTTTTTATGCTGACAAGTACGTTCATGGTGCCAGAGGCTATTGAATTGGAATTGCCAGAATCAAAAAGTGCTAGGGCAGTTGATACTACACCGATTATCGTTTCATTAAATAAAACAGGGCAGCTTGCGCTTAACGGAGAATCTGTTTTATTAGAACAGTTGCAACCACGAATAGAAGCATTGTTAAAAAAAGATACTGATGCGGCGATTACATTGAAAAGTGATGCTCACACCGAAGTTCAACAACTACTAAAGGTAATGGATGAAATTCGTGCGGCTGGAGGCACGAATGTTGCGTTGGCAACGATGCAGAAATAACGTCTGTGACTATTACTCCGCTACAGATGAGTGTAACAATACTTCTCGCTATGTTATTGCATGTTGGCGGCGCTCTATTATTGTCGATACCTGAACCTAAAAAAATTACTGAGCCCGTTACACCGCTGCGAGTGAATTTATTGGCAACGGTTGCGGAAACAACGGTGGTTGCTTCTCGTCCAGAAAGTAAGCCGCTTATTAAGCCTAAACCTATGAAGCCTAAGCAAGCACCCATTAAGCCTAAACAAACACCCGTTAAACCAACGCTTGCAAAGACGAAGCCGGTGATCGAGCAACGAGTAGCAAAGCAAGCAGTGGTAAAAGAGCCTGCATTGCCATCACACGATGAAGCTGAAATAAGTGCTGATCCTATCGTGGCTGTTGCAGATGCAGTGGCGACCGCACGATATGAAAAATTACTGGTCGCATGGCTTGAAAAACACAAACAATATCCACGTCGAGCTAAGCGTTTGCGTATAGAAGGTGAGGGTATGTTAAGAATTTTAATCGATCGCGATGGACAAACATTAAAGATAAGTCTTGAGCAACGCACAGGCAACCGTTTACTCGACAAAGCAGCACTGGAAATGGCACAGCGGGCGAATCCTTTTCCTGAGATGCCTGCAAATGACCCGCGTAATGAGTTGGAATTTATTGTGCCGGTAGCTTTTGTGTTACGTTGATGTTTGGTTATAGTGTGAAATAAAATACATGGATACAGTGATGAGTATGCGTGGTGTTATCGTTACCTTGCTGAAGTCAGCCCTGAGATACAAAAACGATACATCACACAGACTTGAAATTAGGTGTGATCATGCCACCACGGTGAGAAGCACTCTGGTTTTTAATAATAAGATGCAGGTACCTGTGCCCCTTTTCAGCATTAGTAGCCTTGCACATCTTTAATCCTGTCTAATGTGATGTTATTTTTTTCAATTTAATAATCTGATTATTGCTGGAAAGTTAGTAACTAACTGATATTTATTAAGATTAAAGCCAAAGCCAACCCTTGGTTTTATTTGGATTTAATCCTAAAGTTTTCCCTCCGCGCACCGATAAAGTGGTTGGAGGCGGTAAATATCTTCTTTATGAAAGAAGCTATATCCGCTAAAGACAAACCTTGAACTCCGCGAGTACTGACCCGCTAAGACAGTGAGGAATGGTACAGAGGGGTATAGGAGAATTACAATGCCTCAAATTATTAACACGAACGTTGCATCGTTAAACGCGCAACGTAACCTCAACCAGTCTCAGAGTCAGTTAGGTGTTTCTCTTCAACGTCTCTCATCCGGTCTACGTATTAACAGTGCCAAGGATGATGCGGCGGGCTTAGCGATTTCTGAACGTTTTACTACACAGATTCGTGGTTTGAACCAGGCGGTGCGAAACGCGAACGATGCGATTTCACTGTCACAAACTGCTGAAGGTGCGTTAGGTGAATACGGTAACATCTTACAACGTGTTCGTGAGCTAGCATTACAATCTGCAAACTCTACTAACTCTTCATCTGACCGTGCAGCACTTAACTCGGAAGTACAACAGCAACTTGCTGAGCTTAATCGTATTTCTACACAAACTCAGTTCAACGGCCAGAATGTACTTGATGGCTCTTTCATTGGTGCACAGTTCCAGGTGGGTGCGAATGCTAACCAGACTATTTCAGTTGACATCGGTAACGCGTCTACTGATGCATTAGGTGCATTCCAATTTACTAACTCAGCAAGTCCGGTAACTGGTACAGCATTAGCGTCGGGTGATTTGACGATTAATGGCGTTAATATTGGTACCTCAACAGATGGTAGTGCTGATGCAATTGTCAGTGCGATTAATGCGGTTAGCAATCAGACAAATGTTGATGCAACTGCGACTTCATCTATTACAGCAACAAACGCTCCTACTGGCCGTCAAAGCTTATCTTCTGGCGATCTCGTTATTAACGGCGTTAATATTGGTGCGGTTGCGGGTAATGGCGATCTTGCTGCACAAGGTGCAAGTATTGCAACAGCCATTAACAACGTTACGGCGACTACGGGTGTTACTGCAACATCCAATAGCGTATCGGGTGCTTTGACACTGTCATCAAGTGTTGGTGAAACCATTGCGATTACAACTAATAATGGTGCTGCGGGTGGTTCAGCGATTGAAAACGCCACAGGTCTTGAGGTATCTACCAACGGAAATACAGCAGTTACCAACCTTGCTCTGGCTGGTACTAAAGCAACTAACGCTCTTACATTCGAAGATTTTAACGTTGTTTCTAATGGTGATACATTCACACTTGGCAGTGGTACAGCAGCAGTCACTTTCGAATTCCAAAGTGGTCTTGTTACTGGTGATCTGACTGGTGGTGGTAACACTATCATTGGCGCAGGTTATGAAGTTAACCAAGCTGGATTGAGAACTCAAATTACTGCGGCTATTAATGATGCGACAAATGGTGGTACGGACAACGTCGCTGTCGACAGTGGTGCTGGTAACGTTGTTAATATCACAGCGGACGCATTTGGTATCCAAACAGTTGCAAATGAAAGTGTTAGCGGTACTAATGGATCAGGAACAGCTCTTGCCGGTGAAAGTGTCACTCTGGGAACAGGTATCACAGAAGGTGCAACTGTTGCTGTTGATGGGACTACATATACCTTTATCCGTGGTGCGAGTGCTGGTGACAACATTTCATTGGCTGCTGCCAGCATCAATGATGTCGCTACCACATTAAGAGGTGCAATTAATACCGATGCTGATGATAGTGTTGTTGCTACTGGTGCTACCAATAACGTTATTTTGACTGCAGCTGTATTTGGTACGGATGGTAACGCTTATGTTGACGCAACGGGTACTGCCGTTGGCGCTGGTGTTACTGAATCAGTGACTACTGCTGGTACTGATGGTGCATTCACTGCTAGTACTACTTATGGTTTAATTTCGTTGAGTTCATCTGAAGCTTACCAAGTAGCAGGTAATAATCCTGCTATTGCAGGTTTGTCTACTGCATCATCAACACTGACAGCTATCAATACAATTGATATCTCATCAGTAACAGGTGCTAATTCAGCTATTACACTTATCGATGGTGCCTTAGATCAGGTTAACTCCATTCGTGGTGACCTTGGTGCAATTCAAAACCGTTTTGAATCAACCATTGCTAACTTAACAACTACATCTGAAAACCTGAGCGCTGCGCGTTCACGTATTCGTGATGCGGATTTTGCTGCTGAAACAGCAAATCTAACTCGTTTGCAGATCTTGCAACAGGCCGGTATTTCAATCCTGTCGCAAGCAAACTCACTGCCTCAGTTGGCACTGAGCCTGCTGCAGTAACAGGTTAGTTAAAGGATCGCACCCGGACGCAAGTCCGGGTGCATTTCTAAAAAGTTAATTATAGAAGAGGTGGTGGTTATGACTAATGAAATCAACAGTCAGATCACATCAACAGTATTAAATCAAAGCCGAACAGCGGAACAAGCTTCCCAGCCGTCAGTTGCCGTTGCAGAGAATGCCGCTAAGCGGCAAGTTGCCGCAGAAGATGCCACTAACCGGCAATCAGGTTCAGAAGCTGCGCTGTTTCAGAAGGAACGGTTAGAACAGGCAGTGAGTGATATAAATGATTATGTTCAGACAGTTAATCGCGAGCTGCAATTTCGTGTTGATGAGGTATTACCATTAGGACGATCTGTGGTTACGGTAATTGATGCAGATACGGACGAGACAATACGTGAATTCCCTTCTGAAGAAGCGCTTGCATTAGCACATCAGCTTCGTGATCAGGCAGAAGAAGCAACAGATACAAAACTTGAAGGGTTAATTATATCCGCTCAGGCATAGTGTCTGGCATTAACCTTGCTTATGTAATCAGTATCACGATTATTTCGAGGGTACAATGGCTTCAATAACAGCACCAGGAATTGGTTCAGGCCTAGATATAAATAGTCTTGTTACGCAGCTTATTCAAGCCGAGGCAACGCCTGCCGTCAATGTTCTGGATCGGCGCGAAACCGGTTTACAGGCAGAGTTATCTGCTTATGGTACCTTGCGCAGTGCGTTAAGTGATTTCCGTTCCAGTGTCGGTTTTCTCTCCAATGTTGGTGCATTTCAAAACATTGATTCTTCATCAAGTAATGAAGATATTCTTACTGTTGAGTCAGGCGAAGGGGTTACAGACGGCAACTACCGTATTCGAATTGATCAGCTCGCTGAGTCCCATTCATTAGTAACAGGTGGTTTTACCAATACAACAGATGTTGTTGGTACCGGAACGTTAACATTTAAGTTTGGTACCGGCGTTTACACGAGTGGCACGGACTCGTATGCCTTTACTCAGGATGCGACTAAGGCAGCACAAACAGTAACTATTGATAGTTCCAATAATACTTTGCAAGGTGTGAGTGATGCGATTAATGATGCAGATATTGGTGTCACTGCGAGTGTTATCTTTGATGGTAGTGATTATCGACTAACTTTGTTGGCAGATGATGCCGGTGCGAATAATGCACTTGAAGTCAGCGTACTCGATACCGGTGATTCAGACAATACCAATAATGCGGGTTTATCCCAACTTGCTTTTAACACCAGCGTGACCAATTTAGATCAAACTGTCGCAGCCCAGGACTCAAAGTTTGCGATAAATGGCCTTAACGTTACCAGTAGTACCAATACAGTCACAGATGCGATTGATGGCGTTACCCTGAATCTTGTTACAGCAGACAATACAAAAACAATTGATGTGACGATTTCTCGTAATACTGATGTTATTGGTAATGCCGTAAATAATTTTATTTCAGATTATAATTCACTCATCGAAACGATTGATGATTTATCTGGTTATGACGCCGACACTGAACAAGCAGGAGTATTGTTAGGTGATGGCGTTGTTCGTAGTATAACGACACAGATCAGAAACACATTAAATGATGCGACCAGGGAATTGTCAGGTTCAATTACATCGCTTGCCAGTATTGGTATTACAACACAAAGAGATGGTAGTCTCAGTGTTGATAGTTCAGCTTTAAGTGATGCGGTGACTAATGATCCTGATGGCGTTGCGGCACTGTTTGCCGAGGCTGGTCGCGTTGATAGCAATCAACTCAGTTTTATTAGTTCAAAAACGGATACAGCAGAAGGTGTATTTGCAGTTAATATTACTCGTGCCGCGACACAGGGCACTTATACCGCTGTTGATTTTGCCTATGACAGTGGCA
>Ga0316207_10003168_pt1 | contig 15720 bp, 12 predicted proteins | sample 6weekpyrite_MG_FD_204943 | JGI IMG/M metagenome (GOLD analysis project Ga0316207, IMG submission 204943) | Microbial mat bacterial communities from mineral coupon in-situ incubated in ocean water Damariscotta River, Maine, United States -... | ecosystem: Environmental > Aquatic > Marine >... | reverse complement strand
TCTGGTGGCGGCGGGGGTGGTGGCGATGAAGATGATGATGAAAATGAAATCGAGGTTCAGGACTCTCTGTCTCTCGGTGCCTGGATACGTACAGAACAAGACCCCATTACCAGTACCCAGACCATCTTCAACTTCGGTGACGCAACAACCTACCTGCGACTGTCTGTTAGCAGTGGTGGAGCATTGACTGTCAGCTCATCGGGTCTATTTGCAAGCGGTGGTAATTTCAGCACAGCCTCGGGTACTGTCGATACGAATAACTGGTACTACGTTGTCCTCGTCGTCGATCCTTTTAATGACAATATTAATATCTATCTCGGCACCGAAGCCGGGAGCATGTCTTTAATCAGTTCACAGTCATACACCCTACCTGGCGGTGGGGGTGATGATGAAGAGTTTGAACTCGAAATTGAAAATGCCGGTGACTTCACCATTGGTGGCGGAAGTGGACTGCCTGCTTTTAATGGTCTCATCGACGAAGTCTCTCTGTATCCCGGTGCACTGGGACTGTCCACGGTTGTCCTTAACCAGGGAGAAGTCAATGAAACGACAACGACAACACTTGACCTGCTGAAAGATAATTCAAGACCGTGTCCGGTATCCCTGACGCATTATGCAATTACAGGCAATACAACCGGTATCTCCTGTCTTGCTAACCAGGTCACCGTCACCGCCCATAACAGTAATGATCCGCATACAGCAGAAAATGTCCCGGCCGATACAACCCTGAACCTTTCCTCGCTTGTTGGCGCAACGGGTATTGGAACATGGACATCAGTACTTGCTGGTTCAGGAACCGGAGCCTTTACCGCGACCGCAGGCAACAATGGTACTGCCAGCTATGTATGGCCCGGTGGTGAAAGCTCGGTAACCTTCCTGTTCAATTACACAACCTTTACCGGCCCATCAATCGATAGCGAAACCGTGGCGATCAATGTCAGTGACGAGAACGGGCTTACTGAAGATGAAACGGAAGATCTCGCGATCACATTCAGTCGAGCAGGCTTTATTTTTGATACCATCCCGACGCAAATTTCTGGCAAACCTTCTGACACAGGCTTTAATGCAACAACGTTGAATATCCACGCTGTACGTGCATCGGATGAAAACCCGGGCGTCTGCGTCGCCGCCTTCCCGGATAACACAACGATTGATGTTGAGCTCGGTGCAAAATGTACTGACCCGTCAACCTGTGCCGGTAATGAAGTCAGTATCAATGGCACAGCGGTTGATACAACCGATGCAGCAGCAGCGGACAGCTTCGATCCTGTATCTCTCACCTTCAATGTTGTTACGAATGGTGGTGTGACAACAAACTTTGCCAGCTATGTCCTGAGTTACCCGGATGCCGGCGAACTTGAGCTCAACGCACAGTATGATATTCCACTTGCCAATGGTTCACTGTCCGGTAATTACATGATCGGTACCAGTAACCCATTTGTTGTGCGCCCCTTTGCACTTACCGTGACAAATATTATTAATGCTGGCCCGGATGGCACATATGATACCGCTGACGATATCAGCAACCCGGCAGGTAGTGCCTCGTCCGGTGACGGGTTCATCGCTGCACAGGATACCTTTGCTGCAACCGTATCCTCGATCCAGTGGCAAACAGGTGAAGATGATGATAATAACGGTGTACCCGATAGCGATGCCGACCTGTCCGACAATGCACTTACAAACAACTTTAATGCACCGTTTACATTAACCCCAACCGATCCTTCACCAGCAGGTGGCACAACAGGATCTCTACTTGGCTCTACAAACATTGATTTCACTACGGTAGGTAATGATCAAATCACGGTGACTGACCTGACCTACAATGAAGCAGGCGGCATTACACTTCTTGCTGAAGTCCTCAATTACCTCGGGGCAAGTGATGCAGATATAACAGGATCCGCACTTGTCGGTCGTTTCTACCCTGACTACTTCTCACTCGACTCAAACAGTGTCACCGCGGCAAATGGTAACTTTACCTATATGGGCCAGGATGGACTCTTGCTCAGTTACACGCTCACCGCACGAGGCAGTGGTGGCAGTATCCTGACTAATTACGATGACACCCTTGGCTATGCCGATACAGCAAATATTTCAACATCCGCTGAAAATAATAATGAAGGAAGTCCTACAAACATTCTCGACAACCGTATCAGTGATCCTGTAGGCAGCTGGGTGGCTGGTTCATACACAGTCATCAATTCCAGTGAAACCTTCTCTCGCTTAGCCGCCGGACCCGATGGTCCCTACCAGCAACTGCAAATCGGGATCAGCATTGATAGTGAAGCCGACGGTCGCAATATCCAGAATCTTGATCAAAAGACTGATCAAAACAATGATTGTGTTGCAGATACTAACTGTACGAGTCGTACGATTGGGTCAACAACAGATGTTCGCTATGGTCGCCTGAGAGTCAATAATGCATTTGGCTCTGAGCTTGTCGACCTGCCAATCCAGTTGATTGCAGAATATTTTGTTACTGACGGTACCGAAGGGGGATTTGTACTGAACCCGGATGACAGTAGCACCAGCTACAGTGCAACCGACACTGGTGGAACAACAGATGCCGAGCCTGTCAGCCTGTCGAACTTCATTGGTAATCTCGGTGCAGCAGACACTTCGGCATCAGGGAGTGGTACATTGTCCGGCGGCTATGCTGATCCAGCCAACCCAATCATTCTCGCAGCTCCCGGAGATGGTGATGATGGCAGTGTCGATGTCACGCTAGATGTTCCGCTTTACCTTGAATACGACTGGGATGGCGATGGTCTGTTCGACAATGATCCTACAGGTACCGCTACGTTTGGAATCTTCAGCGGTAATGATTCGACGATATATTTACGTGAATTGTACTAAATCGTCATTCCGGCGAAAGCCGGAATCCAGGTGTCTTTCTCAATAAAGCATAGATTCCGGCTTTCGCCGGAATGACGACTTAGTTTAATTCCATTCCAAGTTCTTTAATCTTTCGCGTCAACGTATTTCGGCCCCAACCAAGCAACTTGGCTGCATCCTGCCTGCGTCCACCGGTATGTCTCAGGGCAGTACGAATCATAATACGTTCAAAATCAGGCACCGCCGTATCCAACAGGGCATTGTCGCCACCATTCAACTTCGTATCAGCCCAGCGCTCGAGCGCCTTTTGCCAGTTATCATGCGTCACAACATCCTTATCACCACCCTCCTGTAATTCAGGTGGTAAATCATCAAGGTGTACTTCCTGGCCAGGTGCCATCACCGTCAACCAGCGACAGGTATTTTCAAGTTGTCGAACATTCCCTTGCCAATCCAGTGTTGTCAGGTATTTCTCGGTATCCGCTAACAGGCGTTTGACTTCGGTATTCAGCTCCTGGGATGCTTTTTGTAAAAAGTAATTCATCAACAAAGGAATATCTTCTCGCCTGTCACGCAGGGGCGGCACATGAATACGAATAACGTTCAGGCGGTGGAACAGGTCTTCACGGAAACGACCATCATCGACCAGTTTCTCCAGGTTCTGGTGCGTTGCAGCGATGATACGAACATCTACCTTTACGGCAGTTCTGCCACCGACACGGTAAAACTCGCCTTCTGCCAAAACGCGTAACAATCGCGTCTGAAGTTCTGCAGGCATGTCACCAATTTCATCCAGGAACAATGTACCGCCATCGGCCTGTTCGAAACGTCCACGGTGCATACTCTGTGCTCCGGTAAAGGCACCCTTTTCATGGCCAAACAGTTCTGACTCAAGCAGGTCACGCGGAATGGCTGCCGTGTTAATTGCTATAAACGGATTCGCTGCACGCGGACTGTGGCGATGTAGGGCATGTGCAACAAGCTCCTTACCGGTACCTGATTCTCCGTTAATCAGCACCGTGATATTTGATCGAGCAAGACGTCCGATTGCACGGAACACCTCCTGCATTGCAGGTGCCTCACCAATAATCTCTGTTGAAACATCAACTACTGATTCTACTTCAGCCGCCTGTTCCTTTTGTAACTCGACTGCGCGATTCACCATATCAACGGCTTCATCGATATCAAAAGGTTTCGGCAAATATTCAAAAGCTCCGCCCTGGTATGCAGACACTGCACTATCAAGATCTGAATGTGCGGTCATTATGATGACCGGAAGATCAGGGTATGTACTGTTCAGTTTTTCCAATAATTCCAGGCCGTTCAGTCCCGGCATACGTATGTCAGTGACAATCGCATCAGGCTGTTCCCTGGCAAGGTCTTCCATTACCCGGTTTGCATCTTCAAAACTCCTGACTTCCATATCTGCTTTTTCGAGGGCTTTTTCCAGTACCCAGCGAATTGATCGATCATCATCAATGATCCAGATCTTTTCCTTAGTCATTGTTACTCATCTCCGTTTCTATCGGCACAAGTATCGAGAAGCAGGTTTTACCGGGCCTGCTGGTACACTCAATCAAACCACCGTGTCGATTCACTAATGATTGTGCAATGGATAAACCGACACCTGTGCCTTCAGCGCGGCTGGTTACCATTGGATAAAATATTCGTTGCTGCATTTCTTCAGGTATCCCAACACCATTGTCTGTGATATCAACTCGCGCGATGTGACGGAATCGGGTATTACCAATCGTAAACTGGCGCTCAATGCGCGTTTTCAATTCAATCGTGCCTTCGCCTTCAATAGCCTGTACGGCATTACGGACGATATTCAAAATAGCCTGTATCATTTGGTCCTTATCGGCGACAAACTCAGGAATACTGACATCATAGTTACGCATTATGATGACCCCTTCAGGGACTTCTGCCAGCACCAGGCTGCGAACACGCTCAAGAATTTCATGAATATTTATGAGTTCTTTTCTTGGCAGGCTGTTCGGTCCAAGCATCTCATCAACCAATTTCTGAAGTCGGTCTGCCTCACCAATAATGATTTGCGTATATTCTTTAAGTGATGGATCAGGTAATTCAGCCTCAAGCAACTGTGCAGCTCCGCGCAGTCCACCAAGGGGATTTTTTACTTCGTGGGCAAATCCACGTACTAACGCACGCGTTGCAACATTTTGCGCAAGCAGACGTTCTTCTCGCGAGATGCGCAGGTGCCGATCTTGCTGCTTCATTTCAACGATAAGACACAGATCCGTATCGCTGTCATCAATACTGACTGAACAATCCACAGTGATACGGTGATTTCTTGGCAGAACAAGTGCCATTTCGTGCTCTGAAAAACCCTGACCAGAATTGAAAACCTGGCTAAGTCGTTCAATAAATGCCGGTTCTGATGGGAAGATTTCCCTGGCGGCGGAACCTGTCATGCGACGGGCACTGATCGCGAGAAGCATCTCTGCCGCCGGGTTCATGTATTTAATCTGCATCGCACGGTCGATAACCAGTACTGCGGTACTCAGATTGTCTACAATTGCTGACAATGGTGTTTCCTTTACATCTGGCATTAACATCATGCTGATTAGTTGTGCAAAACTTGAACCAAAACCATGCTAATCAGGCCAAATTTTTTCAATTATCAGAAGTTATATATAACCATCTGTATTAATTACTAAAAATATGTATCTGATTGCCAGTTTTTGTTATCGGACACTCTACGTTGTAATTAGTAGAGATCAATTTGGGGAGAAATATAACCCCGTATGCACCATTATAGTGCAAACGGGATTTTATGCGATGAATTATTACTAGCTACCGGGACTGCTGAACTGCCCACCGGGAATAGTTTGCGGTGATCCAGGCACTAATCCAGGTGATCCTGGAATACGACCCGGCCCGCCTGGTAGAGATTGTGGTGATCCTGGTGGCGCAAGATTGGGCCGTCCCTGCCGTCTCATATGGAAAGTGACCGTGTTTGATGCCTTCAGCAGCTTGTCGGTCTTATCTACGACGTAGACTTGTACGGTATGTGTACCCGGCTCGACATTATCGAGTCGAATCTGGTTGGTGACACCGCGGCTCTTTAATTGTGTACCATCCACGGCAATTGCGAATTTATGCCCCAGTAATGTCTGCAAAGGGCCATCTACCTTGAAACCAATTGTTACCGTACCACTATTCGAAAATACGATTTTGTCATTGACTGGTGTAATAACTTTAAGACTTTTATACGCGATTACAGCACCATTCGTACCGGGTGTTTCTCCCGGGGGAGGTGTTCTGGGCACAGTTACCGGCGTATAGGTAGTAAGAGGTGGTAACTTCAGTTCTTCACCATCATTTGCACATGGCTGATCTGTATAGCTAATTTCGCCATTTTCATCCTTGCACTTATACAGCTTCGCGGTTGCTGTAAGGGCCGGTAACATCAGGGCCAGTATTGCGGACACTGTAATCAGTTTGTGCATTTCTCACTCCTCTATACCATGAGCATAGCTAACCACATAGTAGTGCTCAACATGGTTTATGACAACTCCATCACGATCTGCACTTTTTTACCCACAAATAAAAACGCCTTCCCCCATCTAACAGGGGAAGGCGTTTTAGAACAGCTATGTGTGCTACTGGTCTTACAGGCTGTAGTACATGTCGAACTCAACCGGATGCGTTGTCATACGCAGGCGGGTGACTTCTTCCATCTTCAGTGCAATGTAACCGTCAATGGCATCATCCGTAAACACGCCACCGGCTGTCAGGAAGTCACGGTCAGCATCGAGTGCTTCAAGTGCCTGATCGAGGCTATGACAAACTGTTGGAATTTCTGCAGCCTCTTCAGCTGGCAGATCGTACAGATCCTTGTCTGCTGCTTCACCAGGATGAATCTTGTTCTTAATTCCGTCGATACCCGCCATCAGCATGGCAGCAAAACACAGGTATGGGTTCGCTGTAGAATCACCGAAGCGAACCTCGATACGACGACCCTTCGGATTCATCACGTAAGGAATACGGATAGAAGCAGAACGGTTACGCGCTGAGTAAGCCAGCATAACTGGTGCTTCGAAACCTGGAACGAGGCGCTTGTAAGAGTTGGTTGAGGCATTCGCCAGTGCATTCAGGGCACGTGCATGCTTGATGATACCGCCGATGTAGTAAAGCGCGATATCAGACAGGCCACCATACTTGTTACCAGAGAAGATGTTCTTGCCACCCTTCATGATCGACTGGTGAACGTGCATTCCACTACCGTTATCACCAACCAGTGGCTTCGGCATAAAGGTTGCTGTCTTGCCGTAGGCATGGGCAACGTTCTGCACGGCATATTTCAGGATCTGAACTTCATCAGCCTTGTTTACCAGTGTATTGGCGCCAACACCGATTTCACACTGACCAGCTGTTGCCACTTCATGGTGATGCACTTCTGTCACCAGACCCATGTCATCCATGGCCAGGCACATGGCTGAACGCATGTCCTGCAGTGAATCAACAGGCGGAACCGGGAAGTAGCCACCCTTCAGACCAGGACGGTGACCCATGTTACCGTCACCGTAGACTTTTTCTGTGTTCCACTCGGCTTCTTCTGAATCGACCTTGTAGAACGCGCCGCTCATGTCAGCACCCCAACGAACATCGTCAAGAACAAAGAATTCGTTTTCCGGACCAAACAGTGCACTGTCACCAATCTTGGACTTCTTCAGGTAGGCTTCGGCACGTTTTGCGATTGAACGTGGGTCACGTTCGTAGCCCTGCATTGTTGCAGGTTCAACAATGTCACAACGGATGATGACAGTTGGCTCATCCATGAACGGGTCCATGACAGCAGTTGTAGAATCCGGCATCAGGATCATGTCTGACTCGTTAATGCCCTTCCAACCTGAAATTGAAGATCCATCGAACATCTTGCCTTCTTTAAAGAAGCTGCTGTCGATCTGATTAGTTGGCAGTGTAACGTGCTGTTCCTTACCACGAGTATCCGTGAAACGCATGTCGACGAACGCAACATCGTTATCCTTCATCATCTTGTTAAATTTTGCTACGGACATGGTGTCTCCTCCGCTAAAGTCCTGAAATCCTAATATTAAGGAATGAATCGTAAAAAATGGCCGCAAATACGGCGGTTTAAAATTTGATCTCTTCTAGTGCACGAACTATGCCACACTCTTGATTCTTTATTATTCAAATAGTTAAGTAACAAAAGCCCTTCTGCACGCCCCAAAATGCACTACAGTAGTGCGATAAATTGACAATATGCACCACTATTGGGCATAAAATCCAATCTGTATGCTTTCGATGTCTTGCAACTTCAAACCGGCTGTTCGCAGTTTATTGGTTAATTCAGCCTGCCTGGTCACCGATTCAGCCAGCGTGAGTGGTAACTGTACGTCGACATGAACACGGCCATCGAGATAATGCAGGGTAATCTTGCGAATGTCATCAATTTCTATCACATCGCGCCAGGCCTCCTGCAGGCCAGCCATTATCTGCCCTCTACCGGGCAGTTGGCAACATGGTGTCGCCAGCTCATCGTCTTCCGGGTCGATATGGACGGTGACATCGGCCACATCTTCGATATTCTGTACCAGTTGCTGACGTACCGCCTCACTGATCTGGTGGCCTTCCGACACGCTTAATAACGACTCCACCTGGATATGCACATCGACAAGGGCATCCGGACCCATCTTGCGCGTGCGAAGCATGTGCAGGGCGACTACCCCGTCTACTTCAGAAATCATTTTACGAATATGTTCAACCTGTTCAGTATCCAGTGCCGTGTCGATCAGTTCACGGACACTGTGCCAGCCCAGGTCCCAGCCAATCTTTACAATCATCAACGCAACACCAATCGCAGCAATTGCATCGAGGTAATCGAGACCTGCCATTGAACCCAGTACACCAACGAATACTACGATCGATGAGATCGCATCGGAGCGACTGTGCCAGGCATTGGCGCGTAACAGTGCAGATCGGAATTTACGTGCAGCCGCAAGCGTGTAGTGATAGATAGCTTCCTTGGAAATAATCGACGCGGCCGCGACGACAAGCACGATCCAGCTCGGGTGTAACAGCAATTCGGGATCAAACAGACGACGCAGTGCATCCCAGGCAATCCCAACACCTACTAGGATCAGCGCCACACCCAGCACAACGGTCATCAATGTTTCTATTCGACCGTGTCCGTACGGGTGATCTTCATCGGCATCACGACTCGCATGTTTCGCCGCCCACAACACCATAAAGTCGGTTACAAGATCTGAAAACGAATGAATACCATCAGCGATAAGTGCCTGTGACTGACCAATGTAACCGACAATGACCTTTGCCACGGCAAGCAGGAAATCCACCACTGATCCCACCAGTGTAACCTTGCGCACTTCTTTATAGCGTGCATCACCGGGATCCATCGGTGGATGACTATGTGAGTGATCATGCGCCATTACGCATTTCCTTTTTTTACGGTGATGACGACCTGTTCATCTTCTTCTTTACTGCTAATCACTTCGTGACCGTTTATCCTGCACCAGGCCGGTATATCATTCAATGCACCCGGATCTGTACACATCACTTCAAGCGTATCACCGACCTCAAGTTCAGCAATGCGATCCTGCGTGCGTATGACAGGCATTGGACACATCAGGCGGCTTGCATCGAGTGTATAATGACTCATCGTTTTTATACTTTATATATAGTGTGAACTATACGTGCCAGCTTTCCGGAACTTCACTCACTGGCATCGGTGTAACTGACAGGGTTTTACTCACACCCTCTTTAGTAGAGTACTCAACCTCAACCTTGTCAGCAGTTCTGCCCTGACTATAGCGTGCTGCGATACGTGCTGCGAGTTCAATGTCTTCATCAGATACTTCACCGTCAATCAGCACAAGCGGACCTGCATGACTGGTTGTTTTTAAACTCGCATAAATTTTTCGATAACCGGAGAGGAAATTATTTTCACCTTCTTCACGGCCAATTATCATTTTGAAATTTTTTGCCGGGCGTATATGTCGACCCACCTTGAGCAACATGATGTCATCAAGTTCATACTTACGTTCACCGCGTGCATCCCACAGGTCGACAAACTTTTTCGAATACTGCGCATCCGTCAGAAAACAACAACCACCAGCCGGTTGTGCGTAATCTTCAAAACCGAACTTTTCTGCCAGGGCCATTTGTGGCTTGCGGGTGCGACCACTGAAATCGAGTAACTGGTCACGATCCAGCCAGCCTTCCTGCTCCGGCAGGGTGGGGGGTAGATGCTGTGCACATAACGGACGCACGAGTAAGTCACCGGCACCGGATTCTTCCGCGATCACCGGCATCGTTTCCTTGCGTTGCGACATCGGTCGTTGTCCGATCACCTCACCGGTAATAATAAAATCGAATTCATTTTCTGCGATCCATTCATGTGCCTTTTTCACCATGAAGCCCTTGCAGTCCAGACACGGGTTCATGTTCGCACCGTAACCATGCTTCGGGTTAATCACGATGTCCTTGTACTCTTCAATAACATCGACAATGTGTAGCTTGATGCCGAGTTGTTCTGCCACCCACAGGGCATTGTTGCGCTTTGGCTTGTTACGATCTTTTTTACGAATAGCATGGGTGTGCCCTTCGACACAGAAACCTGTGTAGAAATTTATACCTTCGACATGCACTCCCTGCTCCATCACTACTTTTGCAGCGAGCAGGGAATCAAGTCCACCAGAGATCAGGGCGACTGCCTTGCGTTGTGTTGAATTCATCATGATTACTACTGTCCAGAAGGGGCGCCATTATAACAGAGCCCGTTACGGGAAATCCCGCCAAGAGATGTCTAGATTGGGGCAATGGCAATATATATAAAGGTATAAAATGCCTGATCACATTCAACTCTGCACGCACTCACGGTATACTTGCGCGCTTGTTGCGGGTAATAGAGAACAAAAACAGGCTTTAACATGAGCAGTTCCACAGATATTTCGACATTTCACGGTTTAATCGCGACCTTGCAGGCCTTCTGGGCCGACCATGGCTGCGCGGTTTTACAGCCTTTTGATATGGAGGTCGGTGCTGGCACCTTCCACCCGGCGACCTTTTTGCGGTCGATCGGGCCCGAACCATGGCGCGCAGCCTATGTGCAGCCTTCGCGCCGCCCCACCGATGGTCGTTATGGTGAAAACCCGAACCGCCTGCAACATTACTACCAGTTCCAGGTCGCACTAAAGCCTTCACCGGACAATATCCAGGAACTGTACCTGGATTCATTGCGCCTGCTGGGCTTTGACCCGCTTGAACACGATATCCGCTTTGTCGAAGACAACTGGGAATCACCAACCCTCGGTGCGTGGGGCCTGGGCTGGGAAGTCTGGCTTAATGGCATGGAAGTAACCCAGTTTACCTATTTCCAGCAGGTAGGCGGACTTGAATGCCGGCCTGTGACCGGTGAGATCACCTACGGGCTTGAACGACTTGCCATGTATATCCAGGGCGTAGACAGCGTGTTTGACCTGGCCTGGTCAAAAAGTGATGCTGGAACAATTACTTATGGTGATGTTTTTCACCAGAATGAAGTCGAGATGTCGACCTATAACTTCGAACATGCAGATGTTGATTCCCTGTTTGGCTGGTTTGATACTTGTGAAGGCGAAAGCCAGAAGCTTATCGAGGCCGGCCTGCCGTTGCCTGCCTACGAACAGGTATTAAAAGCATCACACACCTTTAACCTGCTCGATGCTCGCCATGCCATCTCGGTCACTGAGCGACAAAGTTACATCCTGCGGGTTCGCGCCCTGTCCCGCGCCGTCGCCGAGGCCTATTATGCCGCCCGCGAAGCGCTCGGCTTCCCTATGGCTACTGGTGTTGAAGGAGGCAAATCATGAGTGCTCGCGATTTGCTCATCGAGATTGGTACCGAGGAATTGCCGCCCAAGGCACTGCTGAAGCTTTCAAATGCCTTCAATAATGGTGTTAAAACCGGACTAGAGGATGCCGGCCTGAATTTCACTGCCATCAAGGAATACGCCGCACCGCGTCGACTTGCCCTGCTTGTTGAAGGTCTGGATGAAAAACAACCGGATCGTGAAAATGTCCGTCGCGGCCCGGCGCTGACCGCCGCATTTGGCGATGACGGCTGCCCGACCAAGGCCGCCGAAGGCTTTGCCCGCTCCTGTGATGTTAGCAGTGTCGACGAACTCGATCGTCTCGAGACCGACAAGGGTGCCTGGCTATCCTATACCGTACAGGAAATCGGCAAGACAACCGGAGAACTGGTTCCGGCTATCGTACAAAAATCTCTCGATGCTCTACCGATCCCGAAACGTATGCGCTGGGGTGCTGGCGATGCCGAATTCGTACGCCCGGTTCACTGGGTTGTACTGCTGTTTGGTGACACGGTGATTGAAGCCGAGATCCTCGGCATCAAGACGGATCGCCAGACCTTTGGTCACCGTTTCCATCATCCTGATGCATTGATCCTATCCGAGGCGCAGGCCTACTCGCCACTGCTTGAGACACAGGGCCACGTCATCGCCGACTTCGCAACACGCCGCGAAGCCGTGCGTGCACAAGTCGAAGAGATCGCCATCAAGCATGGTGGCAAGGCTGTCATTGACGATGCACTGCTTGATGAAGTCACCTCGATGGTCGAGTGGCCACTTGCCGTACTGGGTAACTTCGATGATGAATTCCTCGATGTACCGGCTGAGTGCCTGATCAGTTCTATGAAGGGGCACCAGAAATATTTCCATATTGTGAACAGTGACGATCAACTTATGCCGTACTTCGTCACGGTCAGCAATATCGACAGCTCGAATATCGATGCCGTTAAACGTGGTAACGAACGCGTCATACGCCCACGTCTTGCCGATGCTGAATTCTTCTGGCAACAGGATAAAAAACAGCGCCTAGACAGTTACCTCGATCGTCTTGCCCAGGTCGTATTCCAGAAAAAACTCGGCAGCCTGCATGACAAGAGTGAACGTATTGCCACATTGGCAAAAACGATCACAACCGAACTCGATGCTGACAGTGCTGCCGCTGAACGAGCAGGGCAACTGTGCAAATGTGACCTCATGTCTGACATGGTCAATGAATTCCCCGATCTGCAAGGCATCATGGGACGTTACTATGCGCAGGCCGATGGCGAAGCCGGTGTTGTTGCACAGGCCATTGAGGATCACTATCGCCCGCGTTTTGCCGGTGATGAGCTGCCTGTCGACGTCGTCGGTCAGGCCGTTTCCATTGCAGACAAACTCGACACACTGGTCGGCCTGTTTGCAATCGGTCAACCACCAACCGGGCAAAAAGATCCTTATGCACTGCGCCGTGCAGCACTTGGTGTTTTACGTATCTGCATGGAGTGTGAACTGGCCATCGACGTACGCGGCCTGATCCAGGCCGCAGCAAATAATTACCAGTCACTCGCGCCACAACTTGATGTGCCTGCCAATACGGTTGATGATGTATTTGATTTCATCCTTGGCCGCCTGCAGGTCTACTATGCCAATCAGGATTTTGCTGCCGACGAGATTGATGCTGTAGTCAGCCTGCGCCCGGGTCGTTTCCACGAACTTGATCAGCGCCTGCGTGCCGTGACAACCTTCCGAAAGCTGCCTGAAGCGGAAAGCCTGAGTGCCGCGAATACACGTATTACGAATATTCTGAAAAAGGCCAAACAATCTATCAATGATGAGGTTGCAACAAACCTGCTTGAAGACGGGCCTGAAAAGGCTTTATATGAAGCAATTACGTCACTTCAGGCTGAACTTGAACCATTACTTGAAAGTGGCGACTACACGGCTGCGCTGACAGGACTTGCCGGCCTGCGTGAACCTGTTGATGCATTCTTTGATAATGTCATGGTGATGGCCGATGATACAGCTGTGCGTGATAACCGCCTCGCGTTATTAAATGGCTTGCGCAACCTGTTCCTGCGTATCGCGGATCTTTCGCTCCTGCAGGACTAGACCTGAAACGACAGGGGACACTGTTTATGAGTAATCAGGATTCCTACAACGACATGCTTGCGGCGATCCAGGCCTTCCATGACAAGCATGATTTTAAAGGTACCGGTGGGGAAGATCTGCCTTATCGGGTCGCCCTGATGGCAGAAGAACTTGGTGAGATATCCGCCGCTGTCACTAAAGGCAAATCCTCTGAACAACTTGCCGAGGAATGTGCTGACCTGATGATCCTTGTCATGGGCACGGCCATATCCGCCGAGTTTGATCTGAAAGCGGCATTCTGGAAAAAAATGGACAAGATCATGAAGCGAGACTCAAAGATGGTGAATGGCAAGATCCGGGTCTCAGAATTTCGTGATGTAAACTGATCATGCCACTTATTATTCTTGATCGTGATGGCGTAATTAATGAAGACTCGGATGACTTCATCAAGTCACCCGATGAATGGCAACCCCTGCCCGGCAGCCTCGAAGCCATCGCGCAACTTAACAATGCCGGCTGGCAGGTTGTAGTTGCCACCAACCAATCCGGTATCGCACGCAAACTCTATGATCTTAATACCCTGCATGCCATCCATGACAAGATGCATCGTATGCTGCTTGAATATGGTGGTAATATTGAAGCAGTTTTTTTCTGCCCACACGGCCCCAATGATGGTTGCGAATGCCGCAAACCTCTGCCTGGTCTGTATGATCAGATTGCGAAACGCCTGAAGATATCTTTATACGGCGTACCCTCTATTGGTGATTCGTTACGAGATATACAGGCTGCCCAGGCAGTCGGTGCTCAACCCATACTGGTCCGTACCGGTAAGGGGACGCGAACTCTTTACAACGAAGAAGGCATTGATGGCGTGCCCGTATATTGTGATTTGAAACAGGCCGTTAATGCTCTGTTATCCGGTGAACCCCTGAATAACCTCTGATATGTTGTTTCTGCGTTCATTACTCTTTTCAATCGGAATGATACTTGCCACGGTGCTGCTGGCATTGCCAAGTTTTATCCTCGCGATTATCCCTTATAAACCCCGCTACCGTTTTCTTAATATGTGGCACCGGTTTGTTATCTGGTGGCTAGAGGTGACCTGTAACATCCATTTTGAAATAGAAGGTCAGGAACACATTACCGCGGCGCACCCGGGCATTATTTTTTCCCGTCATGAATCGACCTGGGAAACACTTGCCCTGACCAAGATCTTTCCGCCCCAGACCTGGGTACTTAAACGTGAACTGTTGTGGGTACCTTTTTTTGGCTGGGCGCTGTGGGTACTGGAACCCATCGCGATCAATCGCAAGGCCGGACGTCATGCCCTGAACGAGATTATCAAACAGGGCATCGATCGGCTCAACAAGGGTCGTTGGGTCGTCGTTTTCCCTGAAGGCACGCGCATCCACCCGGATGAGACCAAGAAATTCGGTGCCGGTGGCGCGATGCTTGCAGCCCGCAGTGGCCGGCCCGTTGTCCCAGTTGTACACAACGCTGGAGACTTCTGGCCGAAACGCCAATTCATCAAACAACCCGGTACGATTAAGGTCATCATTGGATCGCCTATTCAAACAGAAGGGCGTAAAGCCAGTGATATCAATGAAGAAGCTGAGGTCTGGATAAATGAAAACCGCAAAATGTTGCTAGAATTACGAAATAAATAATTATCGTCGTTCAAGTAACAATTAGAATCTCTAAAAAATAATAGACAGGATTAACAAGATTTACATGATGATTTACTGACAATCAAAATCACTATCTTGTTAATTATGTAAATCCTGTCGAATAATGATCTTGATTCTCGTCATTCCGGCGCCCGCTAGTATGACGGAATATGATCGATACAAGACTCTCATAAAAGCGGTGAGCAACCTTTAATGTGTCACTGCTTTTCACGACTATGACACTTAATTGTTATTTTTTACTTTGCGTAACGTCGCATTCGTTGCGGTAAATATTCTTAC
>Ga0316207_10003167_pt1 | contig 15723 bp, 15 predicted proteins | sample 6weekpyrite_MG_FD_204943 | JGI IMG/M metagenome (GOLD analysis project Ga0316207, IMG submission 204943) | Microbial mat bacterial communities from mineral coupon in-situ incubated in ocean water Damariscotta River, Maine, United States -... | ecosystem: Environmental > Aquatic > Marine >... | reverse complement strand
TTTATGCTGCTGGCGCAAAGTTCGCCCAGGCACGAATAGAATTTACACAAACACCGATAACTGATACTGAACAGAGTATATTAAAGGCTCAAGGAAGATTAACGGGGATTAACCAAATAACTCAAGATAAGGTTGTGGATCTGGCAACTGATGCTGAATTTACGTCAGCGTTAAATTTATTGAGAGAATCACTTTCGGTTCAAAATAAAGTAATACAGTCATTGGACCGGCTCGTTATGTCCATCGAAACTCGAAAGAATGATATAAACGCAAAAGCAAGTCGAATTGAAAACGTAAGTATTATAATCCTTGTTGCGATTGTTATTATTATTATCCTTGGTACGATACATATAATTCGCCAAACAACTTCCCAGACATCTAATTTCATCGCGCAGCTAACAAATACTCGTAATGCATTAGAAAGCACAAATAATGAACTCATTCAAAAAAAAGAGGCTGTGGATCAGCATGCTATTGTCAGTATTGCTGATCGGCAAGGCAACATCACTTATGTTAATGATAAATTTTGTAAAATAAGTGGCTATAGCCGTGATGAATTATTGGGATTCAATCATCGTATCTTGAAATCTGATGTGCACTCGGATGAATTTTATAAGGATATTTGGAGTACTATCTCAAGTGGTGAAATATGGCATGGAAAAATATGCAACAAACAAAAAAACGGTGAGCATTATTGGGTTGAATCTACCATTAGTCCTTTTTTAGATGCCAATGGCATCCCCTATCAATATGTTTCAATCCGCACTGACATCACGGATCTACTTGATGCTAAAGTGGAAGCCGAGATCGCAAATAAAGCAAAAAGTACATTTTTAATGAGTATGAGTCATGAACTTCGTACGCCTATGAATTCTGTAATTGGCTATGCGGATTTACTAACAATGGATCTAAAAGGAGAAGAACTTAAATCCGCCCAAGAAATAATTAAAGCCGGAAAATATTTAATGGGGCTTCTAAATGAGATTTTAGATTTATCTAAGATCGAGACCGGCAAAATTGATTTTTTAATAGAAGAGGTGAATCTTGAAGATTTAATTGATGAATGTATTGTAATGGTAGAGTGTATGACATTTAGTAAAAACATTAAACTTCACAAACAAATCCATACATCTGTGGGTTTTTGTGTGACGGCTGATCGTATCCGACTTAAGCAATCATTATTAAATTACCTCACAAATGCAATGAAATATAACAATCAAGATGGAACCGTTATCGTTACTGCTAAAATTGTTGATTCAGGCAAATGCCGTATACTTGTTGAAGATTCAGGCTCAGGCTTAAGTAAAGAGCAATGTGCTGTTGTATTTAACCCATTCACCAGGTTGGATAAACATATTAATCTTGTCGAAGGAAGTGGGATTGGGCTAACAATTACCAAACGTATAATTGAGAAAATGAACGGAATGGTAGGTGTTGATAGCAAGGAGAATGTTGGCAGTGTGTTTTGGATTGAGATACCTGTTGCAAAATAAATAGGCTACCCCTTCAGTCTAACTAATACTTTTAATCAGAAGTAATAGCCTCCCATCAAGAGCGCAGAGTACCTAAAAAACTTAAAACAAACTTAAGAAAAATAGCTACAAAAATTGAGGCCAGTCCTCCTCCCCCAATAGTCCTTTTAATATAACTCCGAAAACATAAGCATATAAGTAATTACTAAAATTATTTTGGTTAAAAAATATGCAAAAAACCCTAAATATAATATCCCTTTTGCCGATATAGGAATTAGAACAATCATATTCCGCGAATTTTTCGCTGTATTTAAGCCACGGCACGTAATTTAAGGCATGGCCAAAGTAAAACAAACTATATAAGGGCTGGTTATGAACAAAATACTGGGGACTTTTTCAACTATAAAGGCAAAAGTCATCGGCATGGCTGTCGCCATTATTACCATGGCCATCGTTGGTATTGCTGTCGGTATTGTTAACTTAGTGGCGATCAGTCACGAGATGAACAATATTGTAAATTACGAAATGCCATTTAACGATTCCGTTTCGACCATTCGTGTCCATCAGCTTGAGCAGACAATCCATTATGAAAAAGCGCTCAGCTATGCTATCGCGGAGAAAGAAGAGGCTTACAAAAATGAAGTGAATGCCTTTAAACAACTGTCTGCAATAGTTGCAAAAGATATGACACAGGTTAATGGTATCGCTGACATGGCTCTGGCTAACATCAGCGATGAAAAATACCAAAAAGAATTCATGCATCTTAAAGACCGACTAAAGATAATCAATAAAGAGCACCATGAGTTTGAAAAACATGTCTTTTCATCATTCGACATGATAAAAGCTGGAAACCTCCAGCAGGCACTAAAAGAAACAGCAGCCATTGAGTATGAAAGCAAACAAATTGATAAAGAATTATCATCACTGGTAGTCGAAGTGAAAAAGTTTGTTAAACATTCTGCTGATGCTGTTGCAGAGAAAAAAGAACTCGCAATTCTCGAGATGATCGGTATTGCCGTTGTTTTGTTTGTTGTCGGTAGCCTTCTGTCATTTTTCCTAATCAGATCCATGAGTATTCGCCTGAAAATTGCTGTTAACAATGCTGTCAAAATTGCTGATGGCGATCTTAGTGGTGACATCGAGTCAAATGGCAACGATGAAATTAGTACGGTGCTTAAGGCAATGGGCGTTATGCAGAAAAACCTGCGAGAATTAATTGGTACCATTAACCAGTCCAGTGATGTACTGGCAAGTTCATCACAGCAGTTATCTGCTTCCAGTGAACAAACCAATCAAAGTGTGCATGAACAGAAAGGTGAAATTGCACAAATCGCTACCGCGATCACCGAAATGGCTGCAACCGTCCAGGAAGTCGCCAGTAATTCAGTACAAACATCTGACGCCACTAAACTGGCAATAGAAAAATCTAAAAATGGTAATAACCTCGTTGCGGAAACCATTAATTCTATCGAAGCGCTGAATAACGAAATCAGTCGTGCTAGTGAGGTCATCGGTAATTTAAGTGACGAATCCGTCAGTATTGCGTCTGTACTTGATGTCATTAAAAGCATTGCAGAACAAACTAACCTGCTAGCACTTAATGCTGCAATTGAAGCCGCACGTGCAGGTGAACAAGGTCGTGGCTTTGCCGTTGTGGCTGATGAAGTGCGAACGCTGGCACAGCGCACACAGGAATCAACGTCAAACATTGAAGAGATGGTTGGCAAGCTTCAAACAGGTGCCAGTCATGCTGTCGATGTAATGAATACCAGCCAAGAAAAAACATCGATAACTGTTGAACAAATTGGCAAAACTGGGCAGGCATTAACCGATATTTCAAACTCGATTAGTGAGATATCAGACATGAATGCGCAAATCGCCAGTGCCGCGGAAGAACAAAGTGCCGTAGCAGAAGAAATTAACCGCAACATTCACTCTGTCACAGCCAGTGTAGACATGGTTGCTTCCGCTTCTACAGAAGTAACGGCCTCATCTGAATCACTTGCGGAAACTGCCAACCAGCTTCACCAAGATGTTCAGGTGTTCAAACTTGCCTAAGTAAACAAAATATCTTGTACTAATAAGAAGGCCAACTAATGCTGGCCTTCTTTATTGATCTAACTCAATGAAAATGAAGCATTACATCGATAAACTGTACTCATTGATAAAATCATTAACGAGGTATGCAAAATGTTTGGTGAACATCATCATCTGGCAACGGAATTTCCAGAGCACAAAGATCGTATACATGAACTAAAAATTGGCAATAACGCCCATTTCAACAGGCTTTATGGTGAGTACAATGAAATTGACAACAATATCTACCGTATAGAAGAAGGTATAGAAAACACGGATGATGCATACCTTGAAACACTTAAGAAAAAACGCCTTTTGTTAAAGGATGAGCTTCTTTCGATTATAAAGAAGGTATAAATATCCCCGTTCATAACCCAGCGGTCAGAGTACAATATTAGAAACAACTGTGCTCTGACCCCACTTATTGTATTTTATTATTGTTCCCAAGCATTTATGATAGGCATATGATGTTTTCTGCCGTTTTCGCAATAGAGTTGCCCTCCTGATGTTTGGATTATTTAACACCTCCCCCGTATTAGAGACGAGTTCGTCGCAATGGTTATTTGATGCCTTTGCCTGGTCATTAGAAAATTTTGATGCTGAATACTTCTACAATGAGACCGTATTAGTGTTGCCAAACAATACATTTTTTCCGGGCAGTGTAGATAGCACGGAAGGAATGGCAAATCTGATCTTCGACCGAGTAAAAGGTTATGCCGGAGTTGCTCATTGGCCAACTCGGCTTGTAGAAGATGGCAACTCAGCTTCTCTAGAATCGCCTAAAGTTGAAATTAAGGGTGCATTACGCGGATCAGGGGGGATTACAGATGATTCAGTCAGTGATGCACATCGACTGCCCGTATTATTTAACCCACAACAAATCAGTAATCCTGAAGGAATGATTTCAAGCTTCGCCCATATCATCGCTCACCATCTGGGACAGATGGCAAACGAACCGCCACCTGGTGGCAATGAATATTGGCCACATGTAACCGAGTTGCTCGCGATTTATACCGGTTTTGGGGTGATGTTTGCCAATAGCGCCTTCACCTTCCGCGGTGGTTGCGGTAGTTGTTATAACCCGGCGGCCAATCGTGATGCCTATCTTTCAGAACGTGAAGCCACTTATGCACTGGCCATCTTCGCCGTATTAAAAGATATTCCTAACTCTGCGATAACCAAACACATGAAAGGTCACTTGCGCGGCGTTTTCAAAAAGGCCGTTAAAGAAATTAAGGCTCGTGATAGTGATCTGCAACGCCTAAGGCGTTGTGGAGAAAAATAAAAGAGCACTGCCCCCCTTTTATTCTATTTAGCCAACCCATATAAGTTCTCTCCAACGCGTGGTGGCTCTTGGCGATAAGCGTTCACGGTTCATTTGCCAGTTTTGTTTCTTCATTCCTTTCGCTTGAATACCTTCGGCGGCAAACTGAATGCTGCCACTGCCCATGCGTTGGTTAATGCCATCAAAGAGTGTCATTAACTTTTTATCTTTATCTGTGTCACGTCGTTGCGGGTTAAATAAGTCTGCCTGTACCGGTGTGTTTTCCTGAATATCACCCAACACCACCATTGCCTTTTTATATTTAAAGCCTTTTTTAAAAATAGACTGCAATGCGCCTTTGGCGACATGTATTAATTCATTGGTGTTACTCGATGGATACTTTAAATTAACCGTCTTCCAATTACTGTACTGTTTGCTGTTGGTCTTAAAGGTATTGGTAGTGATCATCACCCCGAGTTGCATACACTGTGTATGTTGCTTGCGTAATCTTAGTGCCGCTGTTGCCGTGTACGTCGCCACCGCCTTTTGCATGGAGGCTAAGTCAGTCACCAATGAACCAAACGATCGAGATGAAATGATTTGCTGCTTATTGGCAATCACCTCATCAAACTGAATGCGTTCAATGCCATTGAGTTCATCAACGGTGGTTTGTAATACCACTGAGAAGTTATTGCGCGCCCAATTGCGATCCATCTTCTTTAAGTCGTAGGCCGTGTTAATACCAATGGCTTGTAAGCGTGGGGTAAGTTTTCGCCCTACTCCCCATACATTATTTACATCCATACCCGCGAGTAAGTAATTCACCTCGGCATCGTCCATCGAACTGAGATCGAGCACATTGTTATAGCGTTGATGTTTCTTGGCTAAATGATTGGCTGCCTTTGCCAAGGTCTTGCTATGCCCCATCCCCACCGCAACCGGAATACCAATCGCGCGTTTAACGGTGCTTTTTAATTCCTGCGCATATTCAGTCAGGTTCCAATTCATACCGGTAAAATTGAGAAAGGATTCATCAATCGAATAAATTTCCTGTTCAGGTGAATAACGCCCAACAAGGGTATGCATACGCGCACTCATATCGGCATAGAGTTCATAGTTAGAACTGAATATCGCGGTGTTGTGTTGCTTAAGGGTTTTCTCCACCTGATAAAACGGCTTAAAAGAAATGGAGCCAATCGCCTTGGCCTTTGCATTAGCCGCAACCACGCAGCCATCGTTATTCGACAGCACCACCACCGGACGATCCCAAAGGGAGGGATTAAAGACCGCCTCACAACTTGCATAAAAACTGTTGCCGTCGATCAGGGCATAAACACTCATACCGTTTCGAATTGATGAATGACCGAGGTCACCACACCCCAAATCACCATCTCTTGTTCATCCCGTACCTCAATCGGTGAGAAGTTATCGTTTTCAGGTACCAGGTAGGTTTTACCTTTTACCCGAGAGAGTCTTTTCACCGTTAACTCACCATCCAGTGCGGCGATCACAATCTTGTTGTGCTTCGGTTCAATACTGCGATCCACCACCAATAAATCACCACATTGAATCCCGACATTAATCATCGAATCACCCGACACCCGCAGAAAAAACGTTGCCTCCTTATGCGGAATCAAGTGTTCATTCAGATCAAGCTGCCCCTCAACATAATCATCCGCAGGCGACGGAAACCCAGCCGCGATTTTGTGCCCATATAACGGCAACGACAAAGGCGGATGGTTCCGAGTGAGTTGCGTAAGCCATTGTTTTACTTCACCAACACGAGATTCAGGTATACGAACGACCTTGGTCGCCTCACCAAATGAACCCGAGCCCCGCTTTCGCCCCGCCCCCTGACGTTTACCGCCATGCGATAAAGCGGCTTTTGATTGTTGTGTGGGTGACATAGCTCAGCCTCTTTACGTGGGAAAGAGACTTTACTTGATATACGTAACATAAATCAAGTGATTACTTTGGCAGATCATATCCGGCGTTGGAAAAGCCTAATTTCCCCTTTATTTGTGTATAAGTTATTGACGCACTCAGGTATTTCATTTCTACTGGAAATAGAAAGGATGCAGTACTGGCAGGAGCAGCCATAAGTGGTGGGGGCTACTTCAAATATTCATAAGAACTAATGGGAACACGAGTGATTATTTTTTAATCCCTCTGTCCCCTTTTATTTTAGTCAGGGAGTTGTAATGACCGCTGAAATTGCAATATTAAATAAACTCGGTGTTGCACTTGCCGCTGACAGTGCAGTAACTATATCTAGCGGGGGGAATAGTAAAAAAATATATAACTCGGCTAATAAATTATTTTCTCTGTCTAAGTATGAGCCTGTATGCATTATGGTATTTGATTCTGCCGAATTCATGGGGACACCATGGGAAACAATAATAAAGTTATACCGAAAGAACCTGGAAGATAAAACTTTTAATTCACTAAAAGAATATTGTGCTGATTTTTTTGGTTTTATTGAGAAAAAAATCGACCTGACAGAAGGTGAATGTATTTACGTTCATAGAATGACCTCGATTTTATTCGAAGATATGGTTACCAATATAGATGAAGAAGTGGAAAGTGAAATAAAAGCAAAAGGCAAGGCATCAAAAAACAAAGTGCGCAGCATAATTAAAGCGTCAATAGATTCGACGCTAACTGGCTTTAACACACAACTTACTAATAGTGACCAGAAAGAAGTTAGCGTAAAAAAGACATTAGTTATTTTCGAAGAAATAATAGCCAATAACATACAAAAAATATTTGAAAAGCGTCCATTATCAAAAGCCTATCAAAAGAAATTACTTAGATGCGCGGCTATATTTTCGTTATTAAGACATGGGTTAACTAATTCCGGAGTTGTTTTCGCAGGCTTTGGTGTTCAGGAAAATTATCCGTCCGTTTATGGATTTAGTGTGGGTAAGTCTATGCTAAATAAGGTTACTCGTACTCTCGACCAAGAAGAAAGTATAACCCAAGCTAATGATGCATCCATTCTACCGTTCGCCCACTCTGCTGAGGTTTCTACTTTCATGGAGGGAATGGGTAATGATATAAAATCATTCTTTTATGATAAATTTAGAACTGCGATGAGTGATATATACCCTTCTGTTTTGACAGATACAATAGAAACTAAACTAAAGATGTCACCCCATGAAAAATCAGAGATTTTAGACATAATCAAGGAAATGGATAATGGGATATGCGATTTATTATTGAATGAATTATCATCTATTTCAACTAAAATTTACTCAAGACCAGTTGTAAATGCAGTAGGATTCTTATCTGTATCCGATTTAGCCACAATGGCAGAAACATTTATTAACTTAGAGTCTTTTAGGAAGAAGATGACATTTACAACAGAAACTGTCGGTGGGCCTATAGATGTTGCGGTAATAACAAAAGGCGATGGGGTAATATGGATAAAACGAAAACACTATTTTGATAAAGAACTAAATCATCATTTCTTTTCTAATTACTTCTAGATAATTCATGGAGGGTGCACATGGAAGATAAAAAAAGAATAACTAATTATTCAAGTTATAAACAGTACCTAGACGACGTTAAAAGTACAGGCATTAATCCAAAAAGTAATCAATATTATGTTTTAGGCCTAAATGTAGTTAAACAAGCTTTGTCAGCCAAGCAACCATCGGGCAGCGAGGCTAAATAAGAATCAATGGGGTCAGAGTCGATTGAAATTAATAAGGCCAGCTAATACTGGCCTTTTAAATGGATTGCCGCGTCGCATACGCGACTCGCAATGACGGCAATGAGAGAATAAAAGGGGTCAGTGACAAATCAGAATCATTCGTATTTCCATTTGTCACCGACCCCTTTTTACTGCAGAATTAAAGGGTACTGCCCCCCCCCTTTTGCGCAGATTATTCAGCGTTACCCTTGGAGCAGCCCAACTCTATTTTGCCAGGCCCCGCATTGTGTCCACAACTACAACCACAATAATTACCATGAACATATAAGTAACAATGATAGTGTCCCAAACAATTTCCTATATTTCGGCACTCTAGAACACTAAATTGAGTGCAGTCAGAGGAAGGAGGAATATCTACACGCAGTTTTTCGGATGAAACGCCGTTAACGAGTGCTATAACTTCAACGAAATCTTGTTGATCTGCGGCTTGCCAATATTTCTTTCCATCTATTTCAACAACTTTAGCACCATATGGAAAAATGACTTGACCTTCGGGAAACGGGGGCCAATTCTTGGACTCAGGGACTTTTTCTCTTAGATCATCCCCTTCTTCGAGTATTCTTACTCCATTCACTTCAATCATTATCTTAACTCCTTCTCAAATATGCATGTTCTCAATAAAAAGGGGTCGGTGACAAACGAGTGTCATTCGTGTTTCCATTTGTCACTGCCCCCTTTAGTTCTTTAGTATGATTAAGGCGCGGTACAGTTGAGGCCATCAATAAACTTGAAGCCTGCTCCATAAGCACCTTGCTGGTTAAACCCAAACTCGATCTTGAAACGGCACCAGCATTCCCCCGTAGTGCCTTTCACATAGGTGACAGAACAAATGGGGTCAGAGCACAGATTTCTCTAATATTAGAAACAACTGTGCTCTGACCCCACTTATTTGACCCCACTTATTCCTAAAGTGGATAGTGCCACCGAAGATTCCAATGCTTCCACCACCTTCAACTTCTGTTCCGAAACGGCCACCACCGTAAACATATAGTAGTACAGCTGAACTAATCAGTATCAGATTGCCCCTAGCTTTCTTCGCATCATTTGTATCATTTGTATCATTTGTATCATTTGTATCATTTGTATCATTTGTATCATTGAACATAATAAATCCTTTTAGTTATTAAACCACGATATCTATCACATCAGGTTTCGTCAAATTTCTAATCGTAAAATCAATGGGATCAGACTCGATTGAAACAAAAAAGGCCAGCTAATGCTGGCCTTTTTATTGGAATTAATGAAAAACTATTACGTCTTCGGCAACGTCACACCTTGCTGCCCTTGGTACTTACCTGCTCTGTCTGCATACGATGTTTCACATTCTTCATCTGATTCAAAGAACAACACTTGTGCAACACCTTCGTTAGCGTAAATTTTTGCAGGTAGTGGTGTGGTGTTTGAGAATTCTAATGTTACGTGGCCTTCCCACTCCGGTTCGAACGGGGTGACGTTAACAATGATGCCGCAACGTGCATAGGTTGATTTACCTAAACACACCGTGAGTACATTACGTGGAATGCGGAAATATTCAATCGTACGCGCGAGTGCAAACGAGTTGGGTGGAATCACACAGACATCTGACTTCACATCAACAAAGCTGTTTTCATCGAAGTTTTTCGGATCAACGATAGTCGAGTTGATGTTGGTGAATATCTTGAATTCATTTGAGCAACGAATATCGTAGCCGTAGCTTGAGGTGCCGTAGGAGACGATGCGCTCATCGCCGTTGTGTTTAACCTGACCGGGTTCGAATGGTTCGATCATGCCGTGGGAGTCGGCCATGCGGCGAATCCATTTGTCTGATTTGATGCTCATTAGTCTCTTTTCTTTATATTTACGAGAAAGGGGGTCAGAGCATGAAAAGAACTCCGACTCCGTTTCTTTATATTTACGAGAAAGGGGGTCAGAGCATGAAAAGAGCTCCGACCCCGTTTCTCTACTCAAAAATGAGTAATTAAAGTCGTTTTTGTTGGCAGTATTAGACCCTAATAGCCCTGCTTTGGCAAAGGTAAGATCTAACGCAAAGGCGCAGAGGCGCCAAGAACGCAGAGTGTAGACCCGTTTTTTCTTTGCGATCTCCGCGCCTTGGCGTCTCTGCGTTGGATCTTTAAAGAAATAAAAAAGGCAAAAAAATGGGGTCAGAGTATGAAAAGAACTCTGACCCCATTTTTAAGACATACAATAACCGCAAGTAGTTATGAAATAACGATATTCGGGAATTTACTCGCGTAATCCTTAGCTTGCATCGACATCTTGCCTGAAATACGACGACTAATTTCACGGTAAATCTCCGCTACACGGCCTTCAGGGTCTGCAACTACGGTTGGTTTACCGTCATCGGTGTCTTTACGAATGGCCATGTCCAACGGTAATGCACCAAGTAGGTCAACATCGTACTGTTCAGACATATTCGCACCGCCACCTTGACCGAAGATGTGCTCTTCATGACCACATTCACTACAAATATGGATACTCATGTTTTCAATCACACCCAGTACCGGTACTTCAACCTTTTCGAACATACTCAATGCCTTACGTGCATCTAACAGGGCGATATCTTGTGGTGTCGTGACGATGACTGAACCACTCACTGGAATACGTTGTGCCAATGTTAATTGGATGTCACCGGTGCCTGGTGGTAAATCGATAATCAGATAATCAAGATCATCCCAGTGGGTGTCGTTAATAAGCTGATTTAAGGCCTGAGTGACCATTGGGCCACGCCAGATCATTGGGGTATCTTCGTCAACCAGGAAGCCAATCGACATGGCTTGAAGACCATAGCTAATAATAGGTTCTAAGGTCTTGCCATCAGGTGATTGAGGGCGTTCTTTATTCACGCCCAACATACGCGGCTGACTTGGGCCATAAATATCCGCATCAAGGATACCTACCTTGGCACCTTCAGCAGCGAGGGCTAAAGCAAGGTTCACGGAAGTTGTTGATTTACCAACACCACCTTTACCCGATGCCACGGCAATCACATTCTTGATACCGGGAATCTGTTCAACACCCTTTTGGGCTTTATGTGCTGCGATCTTGATGCTAACGTCGATGGTTACGTCGCTAACGCCGTCGATACTGCTGACAAGTTCGTTTAGTTTGCCAGCCAATGTTTCAACATAGCCCTTGGCAGGAAAACCAAGCACGACACTGATAGTGACCGCACCGCCATCGATACTAATATCTTTGACTGCTTTCGCTGAGACCAAATCCTTTTCAAGATAAGGGTCGGTGTATTCTTTCAGCTTAGCTTCAACGCTTTCGCGGGTTACCTCTGACATTTCTCTGTTCTCCTGCAAATTCACTTTACAACGCCAATGTCTGATACCTTTAATATAGGTAACACTAGCGACTTAATTCGGTTAATATATTAGGATAACATGATATGCATATTCCAGACAATTACAGTCAGCTATTCCTGACTGTTTTAACCGGGAATTCATAGGGGTATTAACCACAAGAATAAGATGAATATGTCTGACAACCAAAACCTGCACCGTACCATTCTCGTCACCAGCGCCCTGCCGTATGCCAATGGCAGCCTGCATATTGGCCATATGGTCGAATATATCCAAACTGACATTTGGGTGCGTTTTCAGCGCATGCAAGGCCATGATTGTTACTACGTTTGTGCGGATGACACGCACGGTACGGCGATTATGTTGCGCGCCGAAGCCGAGGGAATTACCCCAGAACAATTAATTGATCGCATCCACGGCGAGCGTTTAGCTGACTTTGGTGGCTTCAACGTCGAGTTCGATAATTACCACTCAACCCACTCGGATGAAAATCGTGAGTTGGCAACGGGGATATACACGGCGTTAAAGGCCGCAGACAAGATCACCACCCGTACCATTGAGCAGTTCTTTGATCCTGACAAAGGCATTTTTCTCGCCGATAGGTTCGTGAAAGGCGAATGTCCCAAATGTCATGCCAAGGATCAATACGGTGATGCCTGTGAAGCCTGTGGCACAACCTATGCGCCAACAGAATTGATCAATCCATTCTCGGCCATCTCGGGTGCGACACCGGTGATGAAAGAATCGGAGCATTACTTTTTTAAACTGAGTGAATGCGAAGAATTCCTGAATCAATGGATGTCTGGTGAATTAAATCAACATGGTCACGACTCCTTACCGATTGAATCACGCAACAAACTGCAAGAATGGTTTGAAGCAGGACTGATGGATTGGGATATCTCGCGTGATGCCCCTTATTTTGGTTTTGAGATCCCTGATGCGCCGGGCAAATATTTTTATGTTTGGTTAGATGCGCCTGTGGGTTATATGTCGAGTTTCAAAAACCTCTGTGAACGCACCGACGGTTTAAACTTTGATGATTTCTGGGCACCAGACAGTAAAGCCGAGTTATATCATTTCATCGGTAAAGACATTCTTAACTTCCACGCCCTGTTCTGGCCTGCGACCTTGCACTACTCTGGCTACCGCACACCGGATCAAATCTGCGTGCATGGTTTCTTAACTGTGAATGGCGAGAAAATGTCTAAATCACGCGGTACGTTTATTACTGCGAGCAGTTATTTGGAACATTTGAATCCGGAATACCTGCGCTATTACTTTGCAGCCAAGCTCAATGACAAGATTGAAGATATCGATCTCAATCTTGAAGATTATGTGGCGCGCGTTAACAGTAATGTGGTTGGCAAGTTCGTGAATATTGCCAGCCGTACAGCCGGTTTTATTGCCAAGCGTTTTGATGGCAAACTTGCTGCCAACATGGACGAGGCTGGTCTTGCACTAAATAACAAAATTCAGGCTGCCAGTGATGAGATTGCTTCGTTATACAATGACCGCAAGTTTAATGAAGCTGTGCGTGCCATTATGGATCTTGCTGATGAAGTAAACGAATACATCGCTGAACTTGAACCGTGGAAGATGGTTAAGGATGAAGCAACCATTGCTGATGCACATTTGGTTTGTACCAGTAGCCTTAATGCATTCCGTTTGCTCACTATCTACCTGAAGCCGATTTTACCGGTGATGGCAGAAAAGATTGAAGGCTTGTTTAATATCGAACCATTGCAGTGGAGCGATAGCCAAACATTGCTAACGGATCAACCGATGAATAAATTTAAACATCTCGCGCAACGTATCGAGATGGCACAAGTAGAAGCGATGGTCGAGGCGAACAAGGATAGCTTAGGCAAATAAAATTCGTAATGTACGATAAGATCTAACGCAGAGGCGCAAAGAACGCAAAGTATTAATAATTGCAATATTTATAATTTTTTTATCAGTTTGTACTGTTACTCTGCGACCTTGGCGTCTTTGCGTTTTTGCGTTAGATCTTGAAAATAAAAAAAGGCATTTAAATAAACCATGACTGAATTTTTATTAATATTAGTCAGTACCGTACTGGTGAACAATTTTGTTCTGGTGCAGTTCCTTGGCCTGTGTCCATTCATGAGTGCGTCGCGCAAGGTTGAAACAGCCACCGGTATGGCCTTGGCAACGACGTTTGTTTTAACACTATCTTCAGTCAGTAGTTATCTCGTTTACAAATTTATTTTATTACCGCTTGGTCTTGAGTACCTACAACTGATCGCCTTTATTCTGGTGATTGCGGCTGTCGTACAGTTCACCGAAATGGTTGTGCACAAAACCAGCCCCTTGCTTTATCAAGTACTCGGTATTTTCTTACCACTGATCACAACCAACTGTGCGGTACTTGGTGTTGCTTTACTCAATACACAAAAGCAACATACCTTTCTTGAATCGGCATTCTATGGTTTTGGTGCGGCGGTTGGTTTTTCACTCGTGATGATCTTGTTTGCCAGCTTACGTGAACGCATTGCTGTAGCTGATGTGCCGAAACCATTTAAAGGTGCGGCTATTTCATTGATTACCGCTGGTTTAATGTCGATGGCCTTCATGGGCTTTTCTGGATTAATTAAGGTCTAGACAATTCATGCTAGCTGCCATCATCACCTTACTCACTATCGCGGTCATTTTCGGATTGATACTTGGCTTTGCCGCGATCCGCTTTAAGGTCGACTCTGATCCGGTGGTTGATAAGATCGATGCGCTATTACCGCAAACACAATGTGGCCAGTGTACTTTCCCCGGTTGTCGCCCTTATGCCGAAGCGATTGCCAATGGCGAAGTAGAAATCAACCAATGTCCACCGGGTGGTGATGCCACTATTGTTGCACTCGCTGATTTACTCGGTCGTGACATACTGCCACTCAACCCTGAGAACGGTGAAGTCAAAGAAGAAAAAACTGTTGTCATTATTGATGAAGAAATATGCATCGGTTGCACGCTTTGTATTCAGGCTTGTCCTGTTGATGCGATTCTTGGTGCGGCAAAACAAATGCACACGGTGATTGTTGATAACTGCACTGGTTGTGACTTGTGCATTCCGCCTTGCCCTGTAGATTGTATTTATATCATTCCAGAAAAAACTTCTGCCAGTCAATGGCAATGGCCGAACCCGAATGAAGCCGTGCTTGCACCAAATGCAGGATCGAGCTCATGACAACCGCTTCACATAAAATTTATGATTTTCGTGGCGGTTTACATCTCGATGAACACAAATCGGTATCAACTGCGAAACCAATAGAAGCTGCGCTTATTCCTTCTATCTTGGTATTGCCGCTATCACAGCATATTGGTGCTTCTGCACAAGCTTGTGTTGCAGTCGGCGACAACGTATTAAAAGGCCAACTGATTGCGAAAGCCGATGGCCGTGTTAGTGCGCCAGTACATGCTTCTAGTTCAGGTGAAGTTATTGCGATTGAGAAACGCGATGTGCCACACCCTTCGCAATTAAAAGCGGAATGCATCATTATTAAAACAGATGGCCGTGACACCGCGATTGAGCAAGAACAAAAAGGCTTATCGAATTACCATTCGCTGCGTAGCGATGAACTACGTCAACGCATTCATGATGCGGGTATTGTCGGCCTTGGCGGTGCAGGATTCCCAAGCCATCTCAAATTAAAACCCAGCGGCCATCATGTTGATACATTAATCCTCAACGCAGCTGAATGTGAACCTTATATCACTTGCGATGACATGCTCATACGCGAACAGGCTGCTGCCGTCATTAATGGCTTACGCATCATGCAACAGGCCTTGCATGCGAAACATTGTATGATTGGTATTGAAGATAATAAGGTTGAAGCATTCACTGCTCTGCAAGAAGCCATTGGTACCGATACAGATATT
>Ga0316207_10003166_pt1 | contig 15724 bp, 18 predicted proteins | sample 6weekpyrite_MG_FD_204943 | JGI IMG/M metagenome (GOLD analysis project Ga0316207, IMG submission 204943) | Microbial mat bacterial communities from mineral coupon in-situ incubated in ocean water Damariscotta River, Maine, United States -... | ecosystem: Environmental > Aquatic > Marine >... | reverse complement strand
ACTATTCTCGAAACACCGGTAGGTGATATGAATGGCAGCTACCAAATGATTGCTGATGATGGCGTTGAATTTGATGCCGAAATCCCTGCCTTTGTTTTGTCCGTACCCAACACTCTACATTAATGGCGACCTATGCCATCGGTGACATTCAAGGCTGTCACGATGAACTACAACGCTTACTCGAGCATATAAAATTTGACCCGAGTAACGACCATCTATGGTTCGTCGGTGACCTTGTCAATCGTGGCCCCAACTCCCTTGCCGTATTACGTTTCATAAAAGGATTAGGCGATACCGCGACTAGCGTCCTGGGTAACCACGATCTTCATACCCTTGCTGTTGCCAATGGCCATTTACAATACCATCGCAATGACAATATCGATGACATACTGCATGCCGATGACCGCGACGAACTTACCGACTGGTTAAGACATCTACCACTGCTACACCACGACGAAAAACTTAACTTCACCATGATCCATGCAGGTCTACCGCCACAATGGGGTTTAGCGACTGCACAATCCTGTGCAAAAGAAGTTGAAGCTATTTTGCAGTCAGATCAACATGTTGAATTTTTAGATCGCATGTATGGCAATGAACCTGCGCAGTGGAATGAAGAACTCAAAGACTGGGACAGGCTTCGCTTTATTACTAACTGTTTCTCACGCCTGCGTTATTGTGATGCTGATGGTGTATTAGCACTAGAAGAAAAAGGTGCTCCCGGCAGCCAAGCCAATAATTTAGTGCCGTGGTTCGAAGTACCGAATAGAAAAAATGCTGATATGAGAATCGTATTCGGTCATTGGTCAACGCTGGGGGCTATTGATAGCGATACTATCTACCCCGTTGATACCGGTTGCCTATGGGGCGAGTCACTAACTGCGTTAAGATTAGAAGATTGTAAAACCTTCAGTATTGATTGCCCGCAAATGAAGGAGTTTTAATTACCGAAAAAATTATTTTAATAACGAATCAATATAATTTAACCAATGATTCTTGGTGATGAGTTTCATTTTTCCAAGATAAGGAAACGGCAAGCATAGGCGTTCTTTTCATCGACCAGATGTTCTTCACAACTCACTTCTTTCCAGCCCATGTTTTCATATTCTGGAAACCAGGCATCACCTTCAAACTCACCCTCTACTTTGGTGACATAAAACCGGTCTGCTCGCTCTAACATTTGTTCATAGAAGGATGCGCCGCCAATAATCATGGCTTCCTCAACGGTACTCGCAGAATTAGCCGCAGCTTCAAGCGCAGCATCAATGTTGTGTACAATAACCACATCTGCATCGACTGAGTAATTTTTATCACGTGTGATAATAATGTTGGTGCGATCTGGCAAGGTACGCCCACCAAAAGATTCAAAGGTTTTGCGACCCATGATAATCGGCTTACCCAAGGTGTGTTTTCGGAACCACTGCATATCTGCTGGCAATTTCCACGGCAGGCTATTATTGACACCAATCAGTCGATCTTTTGCCATCGCAGCAATAAGAGAAATTTTCATCTTAATTCATCAATGTTGCGATGCGGCGGCGGTAAACGCCGACCAAGGGATTCTCTGTGCCGAGCATTTCAAATAGGCTTAATAAACCTTTACGTCCAGCATCATCTTTATAGTCACGGTCACGTTTCATGATTTCGAACAACTGTTCTAATGCGGGTTCAAACATCGCCTGACTAACAAGCACCGCACTTAATTGTTCACGCGCATCCAGATCATTTTCATCTTGAGCAATACGCGTTTCTAATTCAGTTAAGTCCACGCCCACCACTTGATCTATCATTTCTAATTGAGATTGAATGGCGATGATGTCAGGATCTTTTTTCAACTCTTCTGATAATCGCCCAAAAATAATTGCCGCTTCTTCCTTGCGATTATTTTCGAGCAATACGCGCAGTGCCATTACTTGAACACGCACATTATTAAGATCAGACTCAGCGGCTTGCTTCATCAACGTAATCGCCGCTTCCATATTACCTTGTTCATATTCTGCCAAGGCAGCCGCCATGATCTTATCTGACTCACGCACTAAATAAGGCTCTAACATAGCGCGAATATATGATTCGGTCTGCCCGCCTGTAAATTCGTCAACGACCTCGCCATTCACAATCAACTTGACCGTTGGCAGACTTTTAACGCCATTCTGTTGCGTCAGATTTTGCTGTTGATCTGCATTTACTTTGGCAAGAATGAATTGGCCGGCAAGTTCTTCCGCCAATTTATGTAAAACAGGGATAAGGGTCTTACATGGTTCACACCAGTCCGCCCAGAAATCGACAAGCACCGGTAGTTTGTGTGAGTTCTCAACAACAGCTTGCGTGAAATTAGTTTCATCAATATCAAATATATAGGCTTTGTTTGTCATAATAATAACTAAATGGCAATGGGTGCACGAATTGCTTCGTCACATTCATAATTCAATAACTCAAAATCATCAAAGGTGAACTCAAAAATGGATTTCACCTCTGGATTCAATTTCATTTGTGGCAAGGCATGTGGCGTACGTGAAAGCTGCTCATCGACTTGCTCATTGTGATTACTATAAAGATGCGCATCACCCAACGTATGTACAAAATCACCGACTTGAAGTCCACAGACCTGTGCCAACATCATGGTCATCAAGGCATAGGATGCAATATTAAACGGCACTCCCAGGAAAATATCCGCACTACGTTGGTAGAGCTGGCAAGATAACTTGTTATCGGCTACATAAAATTGAATAAAGGCATGACAAGGGGCTAACGCCATTTTGTTGTTTTTAACATTGGCCTGCGGTGAAATACTTTCATCTGGTAAATCGGCAACATTCCACGCGTTAATAATAATTCGGCGTGAATTAGGGTTTTGTTGTAACTGTTCAACCACTTCTTTTACTTGATCAACATGTCGTCCATCAGGCGTTGGCCAGTTACGCCATTGGTAACCATATACTGGACCGAGATCACCATTGTCATCTGCCCACTCATCCCAAATTTTTACACCATTATCTTTTAGATATTGTGTGTTCGTGTCACCTTTCAAAAACCAAAGCAGTTCATGAATAATTGAACGAAGATGGCATTTCTTGGTAGTCACTAATGGGAAGCCCTGTTGTAGGTCAAAACGCATCTGATAACCAAACACGCTCTTTGTGCCGGTGCCGGTGCGATCGCCTTTTACATTTCCGTTATCACGTACGTGACGCATTAGATCAAGATACTGTTGCATGGAATGACTCTTTATTTATGTTTAATGCTATTAATTACACTGCGCGTGCTCGTTGATACGCCAACTTAATTAAAACAAGCCCACCAATTATCATTGGTAAACTCAATATCTGCCCCATCGTTACCCAATCAAACGCAAGGTAACCTAACTGCCGATCCGGTTCTCGTACAAACTCTACTGAAAAACGGAAACAACCGTAGAAAAACAAAAACATCCCTGATGTTGCCATCGCAGGGCGTGGTTTACTACTGTAGAACCACAAGATTAAAAATAACACTAAGCCTTCGAGTAATGCCTCATACAACATCGAAGGGTGCCGTGCCAACGGACCACCTGTCGGGAATACCATTGCCCAAGGTACATCTGAAACCTTACCCCACAGTTCGCCATTGATAAAATTACCAACACGCCCAAAGCCGAGACCTAGCGGCGTCAGTGGTGCCAAAAAGTCACCTACTTCAAAGTAGGTTTTCTTACATTTGCGTGCAAATACACCAACCGCAATAATAATACCGATCAGAGCACCATGAAACGACATGCCGCCTTTCCAGACTTGCCAGAATTCACTGCCCTGCCCCTCGGGTAAAAAAGCATTATAAAACAACATGTAACCAAGACGCCCACCAACAATGAGCCCAACGGCGATATAAAAGATTAGGTCAGAAACCTGTTCTTCAGTCCAACCAGAGTTTGCGCGCTTCGCGCGACGTAAACCTAGCCACCACGCCATAGCGAAACCGGCAAGGTAGGTGATGCCATACCAATGAATCTTCAATGGCCCAAGGGAAAGTGCAACGGGATCAATATCGTGAAATGCCAACATAGGCGCTTATCTTAGCATGCACGCAGGGAATTTCATGGTTTTTAAGCTATGCTTAGATCCATGTTCAAGATATTCATTACCTATTTTTTAATGCTGTTCATACTCCATTTACCTCAGCAAGTGACCGCTGAGGTTTACAAATGGGTTGATGATGCTGGGCGTATCCATTTTACGGATTCTCCACCTGAGGGGAAAAAGGCCAAATCAGTAGATATTACCCCTCTCAATACCTATAACTCACCGTCTGCTGATTCTATTAAGAATACGCTTGCCCGCCCCACTGGCGTAACACCAGGCAAGCCCAAGGTTATTGTTTACTCAACAACATGGTGTGGTGTTTGTAAAAAAGCCAAACGCTGGCTACGTCAAAACAAGATCGCCTTTCGTGAATATGATACGGAAAAATCAGCGCGTGGCCGTCGCGATTATAAAAAAATGAAAGGTCGGGGCGTCCCCATTATTAAGGTTGGCAAACAACGTTTAAACGGTTTTAGTCCTAACAGCTTAAGCCAAGCACTGCGCAAAGCTGGATATGATATTTAGTTAATATTCTAAGCAAACATTTAAGAGTACTATACTAATAGCCGCCAAACATCGCGTTCATATAAATTCATGCTAGACTAACTAGCAAATAAAAACAAAAACAAAAATAAAATGTTATCGAAATTTAAATCACTGGGGTTTTCTAAAAAAATTATCGCTAGTTTTTTAGCATTGTGTATATTATTCTTTCTAAGTTTCACCTACGTAATTTATGATCTGAACGGAGTTCGTCTATTAGCAAACACTGTCACTAAAAAACAACAGCCTTTAGTCAATAGTGTACGTCTTGCCTTGGAACAGGCCAGTGCGGCGAACAATGCATTACATAAATACTCCATTACTAGCGAAGACCAATATTATAAAAACTTCATCCAACTACTCACATCTGTTCAGCAAACAATAAACCTGGTCGATAAACATCATATCGAATCTAGTGGATTTTCACATAACCATTTATCTCGAATTTCAAAACTAATTAACACCTTATTCGAACAAGGCATTATTTTACAGCACCTACAAGAAAATTATGAGGCCAACTATCCCGTTATTGCCTCCGCATCAAAAAAATTAAATCCTATTGCACTTGAATATCTAGGCTTTATTAACCAAATAATTGATGATGTTTATTATGAAACAGTATCGGCAGACCGCTCTCTAAAACTGAAACTATTAAATGATTTGCGTTACTCATGGGTTCAGATCATGAGTCACTTGCGAATAGTCATTGCCACACAGAATAGTCGAGATATAAAGAATGTCATAAGCTATATTCAAATAAATAAATCTATCTCCAACAAGATTAGAGAACAAAAACTTGATTTTGGTGTATTTGATTTTAATGAATTAGAAGTATTATTTACCAGATATGAGAAAGCTATTTTCAACATATCCAATAACTTTAATAAAAAAATAAATAATAAAACCGTTCAAAAAATGATTGATGTCATCATTCCAACTTTTCAAGAATTAGAAATGGAAATCGATATCATCGTTTCAGAACAAACTTCCTCACTCGGCTCAGCTCTTAACCTATTCTCTAAAAAAATTGATGATGCGGAAAAAAGTCACATTCTTATTTTGCTTTTTCTTGCCATACTTGCAGCAATATTAGCAACCTCTGTGATTAGAATGCTACAAGAACGCCTATATAAATTAAATGTGGCTGCAGAAAGAGTCAGTCAAGGTAAATTTGATACGCGCATAGAAGTAACTCACGATGATGAGTTAGGACAACTCGCAAATAGCTTTAACCAGATGGTTGATAATGTCGCGCGATCACATACCGCTTTACGCATTGAAAAAGAAGCCGCGGAAAAAGCCAATCAAGCAAAAACACTTTTCCTTAGCCACATGAGTCATGAGCTAAGAACCCCTCTTAACTCGATCCTTGGTTATAGTCAGATTTTAGAAATCGAAGAAACTAAACCGTTAGCTGATAGAAACTATCTTATTTATAAAGAAAATATTGACTACATTATTAACTCAGGCTGGCATTTATTAAGTTTAGTCGACGAGTTACTTGATCTATCAAGTGTTGAAGCAGACATAATGGCGATCGTGCGCGCACCGATGCCTCTTGCTCCTGCAATAACAGATTGTGTCAATACAGTTAAACAAGTTGCTGAAAAGAAAAATATTGAACTATCTTATTCAACAACAGAATGTGAAAGTATCATCTTAAATATAGATGTAAAACGCTTTAAACAAATCATTCTCAACCTACTAAATAATGCCATAAAATATACAGCCCCTGAAGGTACTATCAAATTATCATGTGAAACTATTAATTCTGGTGAGAAAATACGTATCATTATAGATGATACTGGTTATGGTATGGATGAAGAACAATTGAAAGTAATATTTAAACCTTTCCAACGAGCTCATAGCCATAAAAAAGGAATTGATGGTGTTGGTATTGGTTTAAGTCTCAGTAAACGAATAGCCATGCTGATGGATGGTGAAATCGGCGTTGAAAGCCATCTAGGTAAAGGCAGCAAATTTTGGGTAGAGTTTCCGACCTCAGATACAAAAGATTAATCAATCTTCCAATTTTCTAAGTGAAACAAGTTTATTATTGCTATCCATGAAAATTACAAAATCACCGTTTACACCATCACTCTGTAGGAATGGGCGCACAGCAGAGGCAGGAAATTGTATACTGACTCCTTGATGAGTCATGATACGAATATTTTGTGCTGTGCCACGATAATAACGCTCATATTCAGCAGAGTTTAATCTCATTGAAAATGTGAAATACGTATTAGTATCATGCATTTTAGATCTAGTATCGCTTGTTTAATTTATACCCGAGATTACATCGAAGATAACTCGTGTTTTACGATTCATTATAACGATATCAGTACCAACACGAAGGCGAATATAATCTCTAGGTATTGGACTTAAACGACGTAACAAGTCACTAGGCAAACCTCTACCAGACAAACCTCTGGGTAGAACCTGACGTTTCGCCAACCCTGGTGGTAACTTACCTTTCTTCGCCAAGCCTGGTGGCAAACGCTTCCGTTTACTATGGTAGTAATCATTGATAAAACGTCGGTCTTGATTACTAAAACTAACAGCAACACGAGCATTACCATCGCCTACGGCAATATTTCCAGATGTCGTCAAACAACCCGACAATAATATAACCGAAAAAATAATCGTTATTATTCTATACATTGTCTCACCTCTTACCATGATTATTTTATCACTATATCAACACGATGAAACAGCCATAATGCTAAAATTTATGGCTTCCAGTATTTGTAGCCTTGCATTTGCAGGCGAATCATTTCAGGTGCGCCTGCCGGAACAAACTCCACTTCGAGTTTAAATTGGTCTTCCTTTAAACCCCATGCATTCATGCTGATGCGACACGCCTTAAATGTGACGCCTCGATTTGCCAGCTTGGAAAGTAATTGTGCCGTACCTTCGCTTTCAGATAGTAAAGAATGAATACCATCTTCATAAGCGACAACAGTGATATTTAAATTTTTCTCCCCTAGGTCATTGAGGATTTTATCTATTTGTAAAAAAGCGCGGCGGTGACCAAAATTATCTGAGTTACGCGTTAGCTGCATAACAAAATCAACTGGTTTTGCGACTATCTCTGGCTGTGCACAAATACTCGTTGGAAGAATTAACATTAAGAGCAAAAATAAATATAATCTTTTCATAAAACTTCCTTTTGAAATAATTAAGACCATTTCAAAATAATTTAATCCTATTGAGCAAATTGTGAGAAAACCTTTTTCAGCAAGTTAGTTGAGCGTGCTATAGGATCCTTACGAATTCTTGCTTCTTCTTCTGCAAGTTTTAAGAACATGCCATCCATCGTTTTTCGTGTCACAAATGAATCGATGTCCAAAGAGTCTCTATCAACATAGTCGCCGAGAAAATCTGCCTTTGACACCAATTTTTTATATGCCTTAGTCACCCCGACATCATCCATTGTTGTGCTTACAATAGGCTTAATTACCCTTTCGAGTTGCACCGAGGTTTTAGTTCTAAAATAACGGGTTGCGGCATCATCAGAACCATTTAAAATTTTATTGGCATCGGTTAATGACATACCTTTTATCGTATCGAGAAATATCTGTGTGGTTTTTGGTACCGCTTGCTCTGCGGCTGAGTTCATCGCCTGGATAAAGCGATCGGCATATTTATCTTGACCAAAGCGGCGTAAAACTGATTCCACTTTCTGTAAATTATCTGGCATAGGGATACGCACTGCATGATCATTCAGATAACCACCTTGCCTACCCAATAGTTCAATCGCGCGCTTAATGCCAACAGATAAGGCATCAAGAATAGCAGCATTCATCTCATCTGCACTCAATGTCTTGCTGACTGTGTTTGAAATTGCGGGCTGACTTTTCTGCTCTTTACCACCCAGTAGATCACCAAGAAAATCCCTCCATCCCGCATGGGCTGGAACGACAACTGAAGAAGAAGCAAAGGCAATGATTATTGTTAAACTCAGGGTTCTAACTTTCATTGCTTTACTCCCGATTTACTTTAATAGGCAATGTTTCGCGTAACCGGTAACTTCATCAACAGTCCAATCACCTTGCGGGTTTTTCTTTAGCTCTGCACACCATTCATCACTACCCACTTCTGGTGCACATGCTGTCATTGACAACGTAACAACAAGACCAAAAGCCATAATAAGAATTCTTGATATATTCTTCATAATTAATTCTCCAGAATTATGTTGTTACTTATAAACTGCGATCAAATGCTTGTTTAAACTTAGCCGCTATTTCATCTTTACTATAATCGTGATTTTGCGTGCCATGTTTTTCTATTTTAAGCGCGCCCATTAATGCAGCAATACGGCCTGTATTTTCCCAGTCCATGCCATTCATGATTCCATATAGTAAACCGCCACGATAGGCGTCACCACAACCGGTTGGATCATTAATATCTGTTACAGGTGCGGCTGGAATCTCAACCCGGTGTTGTTTTGTATAAATATGAGAACCTTTCGCGCCCAGGGTCACAATCAAGGTATCAACGCGTTCTGCAATTTCATGCGGCGACAAGCCCGTACGATCTTGCATTAACTGCATCTCATAATCGTTGACAGTTACATAAGTAGCTTGGTCAATAAAGGTTTTCAGATCATCGCCATCAAACATCGGCATACCCTGACCGGGATCAAAGATGAAAGGAATATCTGCTTCGGCAAATTGCTTGGCGTGTTGAATCATGCCGTCACGTCCATCAGGTGAAACGATACCAATCTTCACACCCTCTGCATCGGCTACGTTGTTCTCATGAGAGAAGCCCATCGCGCCTGGGTGAAAAGCCGTGATCTGGTTATCATCCATGTCCGTGGTGATAAAAGCCTGACCGGTATAAGTATGATCGAGTTCTTTTATATGCTGACGAGAAATACCACATTTATCCATCCAGTCGGCATAGCTTGCAAAGTCATTACCCACAGTAGCCATTGGTAATGCATCGCCGCCAAGTAAGTTTAGGTTATACGCAATATTACCAGCACAACCACCAAACTCACGGCGCATCTCTGGAACGAGAAAGGAAACGTTTAGGATATGTACCTTGTCTGGCAATATGTGACTCGCGAATTTATCAGGGAACACCATAATGGTGTCATAGGCATACGAGCCACAAATCAAAGCAGACATAGATACTCCTTAAAAATAATATTAATGGGCAGTGTAACTTAATTAGTCGTGTGGCTTCCACGTCAAATCAAGTTCACGCGCGGCTTTCACATCATCAAGACGACGTACCGGTAAGTTATGCGGAGCGCCCTTCACAACTTCAATTGAATCTTCAGCCTCTTTCTTAATTGCAACCATGGCATCAATGAAACCATCTAGCTCTTCCTTGCTTTCTGATTCAGTTGGTTCAATCAACAGACATTCCGGCACTAATAACGGGAAATAAGTTGTTGGTGCATGGTAACCGTAATCAAGTAGCCGCTTGGCAAAATCCATTGCGGTCGCATCGAGTTCCTTGGCTTCTTTTTTCAGTGTGACAATAAATTCATGTGTGGCACGACGGTTTGGATACGCAAGTTCAAAACCGGTATCACGCATTTTTGCAAGCATGTAGTTAGCGTTTAGCGTTGCAAACTCAGCAACACGATGCATACCTTCACGACCTAATAAACGTGCATATATATAGGCACGCATCAACACACCGGCATTGCCCATAAAGCACGACAAACGACCAATACTTTGTGGGCAGTCCTCTTCGGTTAACCAACGATAATTGTCTTCTTCCTTGGTTACCATCGGGATTGGCAAGTAAGGAATTAAACGTTCGCTCACACCGACGGGGCCAGCGCCTGGACCACCACCACCATGTGGTGTTGAAAAGGTTTTGTGTAGATTCATGTGAATCACATCAAAGCCCATGTCACCCGGACGCACTTTACCAAGAATCGCATTCAGGTTTGCACCATCGTAATAAAGCAGGCCACCGGCTTCATGCACAATGTCCGCAATGGTTTTAATTTCTGGCTCAAATACACCTAAAGTAGATGGGTTAGTTAACATGATGCCTGCTGTTTGTGGGCCAACCGCTTCTTTTAATGCGGCAAGATCGACATCACCATTTTCATCCGTTGGTATCTCACGCACTTTATAGCCACACATCACTGCTGTGGCCGGGTTTGTTCCGTGTGCTGCATCAGGAACAATGATTTCTGAACGCTCAGTATCATTGTTTGCATCGTGGTAGGCTCGAATCATTGCAACACCGGCAAACTCACCTTGTGCACCGGCTGCTGGCGTCAATGACACCTCTTGCATGCCTGTTACATCTTTAAGCATTTCTTGTAAGTCATGCATGCAAGCCAAGAAACCCTGACTATGTGACTCAGGCGCAAAAGGATGACGACCAAGAAAACTCGGCAAGCTCGCCAAGGTATTACAAGCACGCGGGTTGTACTTCATCGTACAAGACCCTAGCGGGTAGAACTGCGTATCGATAGAAAAGTTTCGTTGCGACAACTTTGTGTAATGACGTACAACCTGCATTTCCGACGCTTCTGGAAGCGTTGGACTATCTTCACGTAAATATGATGCCGGTATCGCCCCTGTATCAGCAAGCTGCTGTGGAGCCTGCACAGGATTACGACGACCTGGACGCGATTGTTCAAATATCAACATACTTTTTTACCCTAAAACTCTAAGATCCAACGCAAAGACGCCGAGGCGCTAAGAACGTTGAGAATTAATATTACTTAAAAAAATGTCATTTATATTAAAGGTCAAAAATAAAAAACTTTTACTTTGCGTTCTCTGCGTCTTCGCGACTCTGCGTTAGATCTTTAAAAAGAATCTATGCTAGAGCGGCGATTGCTGCATCGTAATCAGGTTCCTGTGCAATTTCAGGCACCAACTCGGTATAAACAACTTTATTATCTGCATCGAGCACCACAACGGCACGTGCAGTAATACCTGATAACGGGCCATCTTGAATCAATACACCGTAGTCTTTCGCAAATGCTTTTGAACGCATTAAAGATAAAGAGATCACATTGTCTGCGCCTTCTGCACTACAAAAGCGACTCATTGCAAAAGGTAGGTCAGCCGAAATCATTAGCATCACTGTATCGCTATGTGCGCTGGCATAGTCGTTAAACTTTTTCGTTGATGTTGCACACACTGGCGTATCTAAACTAGGTACGATATTAAGCAGTTTTTTCTTGCCGGCGTAATCTGCCAATGTTAAATCTGCAAGCGAGCCATCTACCAATTTAAAGTCGGGTGCTGCACTACCCACTGCTGGCAATTCGCCATTTGTACTAATAGGTGAACCTTTTAATGTAATTGAAGCCATGATGTTTCTCCGTTTGTTATTGCTGTAGTAAGTGTCAGAAAACACTCAATACGTTTTAGTTGTATCAGACAACGAACTGACTACGACATAGTAAGAATGCGCTGGAGGTTCTCAGCGTAATCTTTAATATCAGCACTATTCTTTGTTTCAGTTGCACATACCAACAAAGCATTACCTAGCTCAGGATAATCTTCTGCTAACGAATAGCCGCCTAAAATATTGTTATCCGCCAATGCACTCAATACATCGGTAACTGATGATTCAAGTTGTATCACTGACTCATGGAAAGACGGACGATTGAAAACACTCTGTACGCCATCAATAGCGGTGAGGCCTTCGACTAACTCTTGCTTATTCGCATGTGATTGCGCGGCGACTTTCTTTAGACCTTCAGCACCCAATAAGGCCATGTGAATCGTCGATGCGGTCACCATCAAACCTTGGTTGGTACATATATTGGATGTCGCCTTAGAACGACGAATATGTTGTTCACGTGCTTGTAGTGTCAATGTATAACCTGCCTTGCCATCGAGATCGACTGTGCGCCCAACAATACGGCCCGGCATTTGTCGAACCAATGCTTGCTTACAACACATTAAGCCATAGTAAGGACCACCCGATGCCATCGGCACACCAAGCGGCTGACCTTCACCACAAACAATATCGGCGCCCTTCTCACCCCATTGAGCGGGAGATTTTAATAGGCCAAGCGCTAGTGGATTGACTACCGCAATCACCAAGGCACCATGTGAATGTGCCCAATCAGTCAATGCATCAACTTCTTCAAGTACACCAAAGAAGTTAGGGTATGGAATAACCAAGGCTGCAAAATCACCCGGTTCATCTGGCAAGCTCGCTGGATCGATATGACCGCCTTCACGATCATAATCCAATTCTTCAAGCGTGATGCCTTGATTCTTTACAATCGTATTCGCTGTTTTACGATAATGAGGGTGTGTAGTGCGCGGTAACAAAATACGTTTTGATTTTGATTTCCGGTTCGCGCGTACTGCCATTAATACGGCTTCGGCTAAACCCGATGCACCATCGTATAAGGAGCCATTCGACACATCCATACCGGTCAGGCTCGCCATCATCGTCTGAAATTCATAGAGCAGTTGCAGCGTACCCTGACTCGCTTCAGCCTGATAAGGCGTATAGGCACTGTAGAATTCACCACGCGTAGTGATCTCCCACACGGCAGCAGGGATATGATGTTCATAAGCACCCGCACCAATAAAACAGGACGGCGAACCATCGTCACTTGCACGACTCTGCATCAGACGTGCAACCTCTGACTCTGGCATGCCATCAGGGACAAGTGCTAGTGGATTTTTTTCATTAAGATCGTAACGCAGTGTTGCTGGAATCTCATCAAACAGGTCATCAATACTATCAACCCCGATCGCTTCCAACATGGCGCGAACATCTTCTTCAGTATGTGGAACAAAAGGCATGCTTAAAAACTTCCTAATCTAGTGTTATTCGTCTGCTGCAATACCACTGTAGGTAGCGGCATCCATCATTTCACCCACTTCACTGGCATCAGATAATTTAACTTTAAATAACCATGCGGCGTATGAATCGTTATTTACACTTTCAGGGCTGTCGACTAAGTCTTCATTGACTTCAACAACTTCGCCGCTCACTGGGCTATATACATCAGAGGCAGCTTTCACTGATTCAACTACGGCACAGTCATCGCCCTTGCTGAAAGTAGTGCCAACATCTGGTAGTTCAATAAAAACCATATCGCCCAGTAAATCTTGCGCATGATCGGTAATACCAACAGTGGCAACATCGCCATCAACTGAAACCCATTCATGTGATTTTGTGTATTTTAATTCGGCTGGAACATTACTCATTATTTTCTCCTAAAAATTCTGTCGCTAGACCGGCTTACCGTTGCGCACAAAAGGTAATTTAACCACCGTAGCCAGAACATGCTTGCCACGAATTTCTACTTTACAAGTACCACCGATATCCTTTGAAACACGTGCAAAGGCAATCGATTTTTCTAAGGTTGGCGAAAAACCACCACTGGTAATTTCCCCATCATCAAGACCATTTACAATCACTTTTTGGTGATCGCGTAACACACCCTTTTCTTCCAGTATCAAACCAACGAGCTTTTTAGTAACGCCTGCGCTGCGAATTTTTTCAAGTGCGGCACGGCCAATAAAGTCACGGCCTTCTGGTTCCCACGCCACCGTCCAACCAAGGCCGGATTCAAGCGGTGAAGTTGATTCATCCATATCAGAACCATATAGATTCATGCCTGCTTCTAAACGCAAGGTGTCACGCGCGGCTAAACCAATTGGTTGCACGCCTTCACCATAAAGCGCACGCCATACATCATTGACTTGGCTTGCCGGTAAAATAATTTCAAAACCATCTTCGCCGGTATAGCCTGTACGCGAAATAAATAGGTCACCAAAATAAGCCGCTGTAAATGGTGCAAGACTCGCAATTTCAGAACGCACTGGCTCATCAAATACTGCGCCTGCTTTAGCGCGCGCATTCGGCCCTTGTACAGCAATCATTGCCATATTCGGTGGCTCGATAATTTCTAATGAAAATGACTTCGCTTGCTCTTGTACCCATGCTAAATCTTTATCATGCGTCGCTGCATTGAAGACCACTCGAAACCAATTTTCATCCATGTAGTAAACAATCAGATCATCTATTACATTGCCATCTTCTTTCAGCATGCAAGTATAAAGTGCCTTGCCTTGAGTGGTCAGTCGATCAACATTATTGGCAAAAACTTTGCGCAAAAATTCACGTGTATCTGGACCTGTAAAATCAACCACACTCATATGCGAAACATCAAACATCCCCGCATCAGTACGTACTTGGTGATGTTCCTCAATTTGTGAACCGTATCTGAGCGGCATATCCCAGCCGCCAAAATCAACCATCTTGGCGCCCATCACAACGTGCTTATCGTAAAGTGGTGTCTGTTTTCCCATGTAACTTGTTTCGCTCATTCTTAATCTATCAAACAATAAAAAAGGGGTGGCAAATAACGCTAGAATATTAACGTTATTTGCCACCCCTCTGTCCAAAACCTGAGAGCTTAGCCCCTTCGGTGTGTCGTCTTATTCGACCTCTCTCCAGAGACAACTTACTTCTTGCGGTCCTTTTACCTGAGCGTTTCCGGGTGGATTTGCGCCTTCGGTGCTCTGCTTTGTAACAGAGTCTCTCCCACAAGATCATCGTTGCAGAGGCGATCATACCCTAATCACCTGATTAGGCAAATTAGCCTTTTAAGTCTTACTAACTACCTGTTTTTCATTACGCATCATTATCCAAAGTGCGGGTAATGTACCTAAAACCAACATCAATGCAGCAGGTGCAGCCAGTTCCAAACTTTCCTCACTGGCTTCAATCCATATCCTCACCGGCAGGGTATCAAAACCCGTTGGACGTAATATCAGCGTGGCAGGGAGTTCCTTCATCGCATCAATAAAGACCAAGACCCACGCCACTATCATGCCATTGCTGATCATCGGCAATACGACTCGTCGTAAGTTTTCTAATGGCCCCGCACCGAGTATGCGTCCCGCCTGTTCAATTGATGGCGTCAGGTGCTGTAGCGCAGCCTCCTGAGATTGCACCGCCAATGGCAAGAAGCGTACGACCAAGGCCATTAATAGTGCAGCTAAACCACCGTATAACGGCGATAACACGGTGAGAATAAAACTAAGGACACCCAGTGCAATTACCGGCCCAGGTAAGACAAAACCGATACTCGATAACTGTATATAGCTGGCACTCAAGGTTGATCGCTTACGCGTGTGGAAAAAGGCCACAGGGAAAGC
>Ga0316207_10003165_pt1 | contig 15725 bp, 14 predicted proteins | sample 6weekpyrite_MG_FD_204943 | JGI IMG/M metagenome (GOLD analysis project Ga0316207, IMG submission 204943) | Microbial mat bacterial communities from mineral coupon in-situ incubated in ocean water Damariscotta River, Maine, United States -... | ecosystem: Environmental > Aquatic > Marine >... | reverse complement strand
GCTATCAATGCCGTACTTGCTGGTGATACTTGGTTGCCAAAAGATATGCCGGTTAATGCTGACACTGCATTAAGCGAAGAACACAAAAAGTTAGCGCAACAGTTAGCACAGCTAACACCACAACAATATAAGGTGTTAGGGTTAGTCGCTGATGGTCAGTTAAATAAGCAAATAGCAGGTATTTTAGACATTAAAGAAAACACTGTGAAAAAACATGTTTCGGCGATTTTGTTGCAACTTGGTGTTTATAACCGCACTCAAGCGGGTTTAGCCTATCAACAACTCAAATTAACACAGCAAGAGAATGTTTCGTTATCGTAAACAGCTTTCTTATGTTTTTCTCAAATGTAGCGCTATGGTTTTAGCTTATTAGTAAGCTTTTCAATGGCTAATTCTAAGCGTTTTATTTCTCGATTAGTGGATTGTCTATTCATTTCCATAAAGGTCCACATTTTTAGCATGCCTTGAGCAAAAACGCTTAATAGCAAAATAATGCCCCAAGTGATCTTATCTTCAAACATTATCGTTTCGACAAAAAAGAATTGATAACCCGCCCACACTAATATGATGGTTATTAGGAAAGTAACAATACCTACAACAATCATCCAGCCACCTAATGCCCCCTTGTAGGCATTGAGTAACATGCCAAAAATACCGGGTTCGTGAGCTAGAATTTGGTCTAGTTGTCTTGCTTCTTGTTTGAGTGCTTGTTCGATGTCTTTATCAATACTCATGATCATTTCTCCTCAATTGTTGTTTTAACATTTGTCTGGCACGATAAAGTCGCGATTTAACCGTGCCACTCGGAACCTCTAGTACAATACTAATTTCTTCAATGCTCATTTCATCAAGATAGAACAAATGTATTGCTTGCTTATCTATCTCTGATAATTCAGCGATGTGTGTTAGTAAATACCTATTATTGTTTTTATCTTCTTCAACGCTAAGTTCATCAACATCAACCTCTGACAATCGCTGTTTATCTCGCTGATGCTTACGAATAAGATCGATTGTTTGCCATCTAACCGATTGATATAACCAACTGCGAAATGCTCTAGGATCTTCAATTTTAATGATAGATTTTGTTACTTTAATCCAGCTGTTTTGTACGGCATCGTGAGATAATTGCACGTCATTACATAATTTGTACGAATAACGTAACAGGCTCGGATGAAAGTATTGGCACAGTTGTGTGAAGGCTGCTTTGTTACCTTGCTTTGCATCTATAACCAATAACTCTATTTGTGCAAGTTCCATATCAATGCTGTTTGTTAACTGTTTTAAATTGTATGCTTATATAACGTTATCATTAGAGTATAGGTTCACGAAAATTAAATTATTTTTATGAGCTGGTTAATGCTTGGCGCATCATTTTTTTCAGTGCGAGTGCTTTAATGGGTTTGCGCATAAAGTAAAATTTAGCGCTGCGGGTGTGCTCTCTTACTTGCTCAGAAGGATCGGCAGAGCAAATAATGCAGGGGATAGCCCAATTTTTCTGAGCTACTATGTTTTGGACAATATCAACCCCGTTTTCATCATTATCTAAGTGGTAGTCAGAGATAAATAACGCTGGGGTGAACTCGTGCCCTAAGTCGGCACTTTCAGCGAGTTTAGCGTTTAGCTCTGCTGCATCTTTACCGGCTATAACCGTGCAGTCCCACTCCGTGAGTTGCGATTGCATTGCCGTTAGCATTAAGGGTTCATTATCAATAAGTAAAACAGGTAAGCTGTTAAATTCATTAGCGGATTTATCACCTGCTTTAGTACGTAATATCGGCTTTTTAATCACTTGGCCATGACTTCGAGCTAGGGTGATACTAAAGCATGATCCTTTATTTAAAGTCGACTTTACTGAAATAGAGACCTTAAGTAATTTAGCGATACGCTCACAAATGGCTAACCCTAAGCCAAGACCTGATTTTTCCTGTGTTGCCGTCAAGCGTTCAAATTCTTTAAAAATGGCGTGTTGTTGGTTTTTTGGAATACCGGGGCCATTATCCCACACTTCAATCACTACATTGTCTTGTTGCCGCCTAACTCCTAATACTATTTTACCTTGACGATTATTTTGTGGGCAGTAATTAAGTGCGTTGGAAAGAAAGTTTTGCACCACACGGCGTAATAGACGTTGATCACTGCTAATAGCCAGTTGGCTAGGTACGTAATGAAAACTCAATCCTGCTTGCTCAGCCAATAACGTGAACTCATTATTCAAGGGGCTTAATAATTCGTCTACCGAAAAAACTTCAGTCGTGACTTGTTGCGAATTGCCATCTAGTCGAGAAATTTCAACTAAATCAGATAGTAAACTTTCAGCAGCCGTTAATGAATGACGAATATTATTGGCGATTTCTTCGAGTTCTGAGCCACGCACTTTTTTGCTCAGCATACTGGTAAAAAGAGACATGGCATTGAATGGCTGCATTAAATCATGGCTAGCGGCGGCTAAAAATCGGGTTTTACTGCTATTAGCCGCTTCGGCTTCAGCTTTCGCTTGGCTAAGGGCTGTGGTGCGCTCGGCCACTCGTTGCTCTAAGCTTTCATTGGCTTGTTGTAATGCTTTTTCTGCTTGTATATGATCGGTGATATCAGAAAAAGTACTGACAAAACCACCGCCAGGCATAGCTTGACCACTAATTTCTAAAACAATACCATTGGGCATTTCTCGTTGAAAATAATGATTGTTCCCTTGACGCATATGTTTAATGCGACGGTTAATAAACTCCTCACCATTATCAGCATTAATTACGCCACGCTGGGCATTATAACGAATAAGCTCTGCAATGGGTTTGCCGACGGTCACAATGTTCTCTGGATAATCAAGCAGTTCAACATAGCGTTTATTCCATGCGACTAATCTCATATCCGCATCAACAACACTAATCCCTTGCTCTATGTTTTCAACGCCCGCTTGTAATAGTTCACGGTTAAATTGAAACAGCTGGTTCGCTTCATCAACAATATTGACTACATCTTCGAGTGGCATGGCTTGATGCTTGGTGGCGGCTTTCATCACCATACGAGTAGAAGCCGAGCCTAACACACTGGCGAGTTGTAAACGGGTATACTCAATGAGTTTATTATCGGCAGTGACATGGTCATTGATTTTGTTTTTACCGCGTTTTAGCAATTCATCCGCGGCAGATTTATTCACAAAACGTTGCAATAATTGATATAAATCTTTCGTTGTTAACTGATGCTCAATAATATTTTCTTGCTTGTTAATGAACAACTCAGCTTGTAATTTTTCGCCAACACTGCGCCGACTTAACAGCGAAATAGCGATATAACAAACCGTATTGGCCAATAAACTAAAGAGCAAGCCGTGACTAATTTTGTCAAGTAATGTTAAGCCAAATAACGCTTGAGGTTTTAGCCAAGTTAGCCCAAATACCCCTGTGGTGATCCAGGTGGCATCAGGTAACAGGCTTGGTAAAAACAGAGTATAAAACCAAATAAGGCTACCCACTATTAAGCCTGTTAAAGCGGCTTTACTGATGGCCTTGCGCCAATATAATGCCCCCACAACTAGGGGCGCTAACTGGGAAAGTAACACAAAAGATAATAAACCTATGGTGGCAAGGTGATTTTGCTGCGTGATGGCGCGCTCGAAGGTAAATGCCAGTAATAACAATAAAGCAATGGTGACACGACGAATCGTTAATAGTGTACTTGATAAGTGTTTTTGTTGATGGCTGATGGCGCGGTTATATCGCAGTAATAACGGGTTAACCATTTCTGTGGCGATCATGGTACTTAACACGATAGTCGCGACGATAACCATGCTTGTTGCCGCTGCTAAGCCACCAATATAAGCCAAACCACCGAGCCAAGCTTGATGAAAAAATAATGGGATAGTGATCACATAGGTGTCGGCATCAACACTACCACCGGGGAATAGGCGCTGACCTGCCAGTGCGATAGGGAGAACAAAAACATTAATGGCTAGTAGGTACAGTGGATATAAATAACGGGCGCTTTTTAATTCATTTTCATGATGGTTTTCAATCATGGTCATGTGGTATTGCTGGGGTAAAATAAAAATGGTGAATACACCCAGTAACGCTTGTGATACAGCAAAATAGATATTGCTCGTTTGCGGAACTTGCGCAACAGCATTACTTTGCTTGAGTAAATCGCCTATGCCATCAAAAACAAAAAAAGTGGCGAAAATACCAATGGCGGTTAGGGCAAAGAGTTTTACAATTGAGCTAAAAGCGATGGCTAACACTAAACCCGTATTTTGTTTGTTTACCACCACTTGTCTTGCGCCAAATAGCATACTGAAAATAATTAATACCAAGGTTACGGCAAAGGTGGTGCTAATACCTGATTGGTATGTTCCCGTCAGTAAATCAAAACTGCGACTAATAGCGCGCAGCTGCAAGGCAATATAGGGAATAGTGCCTAACAAAGCGACCAAGGTTACAGTAGCGGCAATAATGGGCGAGCGATCATAGCGACAAGCAATAAAATCAGCAATAGAGGTGAGGTTTTGTTGTTTAGTGATGCGCAGAATACGTAACAGCATTGGCCAGGCTAAAACAAAGCATAAAATAGAACCAATATAGACAGGTGCTAACCATGCGCCTGTGGTCGCTGCTTGCCCAACAGTGCCGTAAAAAGCCCATGAAGTACAACTTACCCCTAAGGAAAGGCTATAGATCCAAGGGCGGCTGAGCCATTTTTTTCCTGTTTGTTGCTGTCCTTGATAAGCAACTACAAATAATAACAACAAATAGGCAATAGAAATAAAGGAGACTAGCCACGTATTAAGCGAAAGCCAAACTAGCAAAGTATATTCCTCGATTTTTGTAGGGCGGACTTTAGTCCGACAAAATCATTGTTAGACAAAACCATTAGCATGAATTGGGATCTACGACCCACCTTGGGCTTGGTCAAATAAATTTCTAGCATATCACGGTTTACGATCCAGTATAGGGAACGAAGGTAGTACATCAATAGTGACATTATTTCGTTAAGCTGATTTAAAGTATTACGCTATTCGAAATTAATATACATGAAAATGCTGAGTAAAAATATAAACAACAAGTACCTAGTTGAAACGATAGTTTTTATTAGTTACACCCTGTTTGCTATGGCATGGGTGGGTGGTACGGCTAGCATGAGCCAAATTATGGCAAGTATGCACATAGACAGTTTAGCCTCTGCTAGCTTTATTAGTGGAGCGGTAACAATCGCTAAAATTGTTGGGACTTTTATTGCTGCGTGGTTGGCAATAAAGCTTGGTGTTAAGTACGCCTTTTTTCTTTCTGGGATGTTGATTTCAGTTGGTTTACTCACTCCTTTTGCCCCTAATTATGAATTGTTATTGCTAAGTCGATTTTTGATGGGATTAGGTGGTGCGTTTATGATTGTTTATTTCAATCCTATTGTTATGTCATGGTTTGAGCCACAAGAGCGCGCGACAATTAATGGCATTAATGCCGTGGCCTTTAATTTAGGGACAGGCATTATTTTATGGCAAATGGCTAATTTTAATGCGCTCACCGGCAGTTGGCAAAACACATTAATTATTTTTTCACTCGCCAGTATCGCTTTTAGTGTGGCATGGTTATTTGTAAAAGAACAAAAGAGTGAGCAATCACCAACAGCAGAGCAGCAAGAAACAGAGCATTATAGTTATAGCGAGGGCATAAAAGATAAATTTACTTGGGTTTATGCGCTCACGTATTCAGGCATATTGGCTTTTTATTTATGCTTATTTACTTTTTACCCAAAGGCAGGCATTAGTCAAAGTGCTTTACTAATAGGCTTTGGTATTATCGGCACGTTAGCGGGCATTATCTTTAGTAAAAAATTCGCATTACGTGTGCCTGTTATTCGTTGGTCTGGCTTGATTATTGTTATCACTGTTTTTGGTTTATCTTTTAGTCACTCTGAGTTAATACAAACCTTAAGTGCAATGGCGTTAGGTTTCTTTATATTCTTCCCTGTTACTGCGCTTATTACTATTCCTCATGAATTGCCTAAAATGACGGGACAAAAAATTACAGTGATATTTAGCCTGTTTTATTCTATTAGTTACATGATAGGCACAGGTGCTTTATGGCTATTTGGTAAATTAGTGGATATGCATCAAGGTGATTACACTTGGGCGTTTGCCATGACCACACTCATCAGTGGTACTTTTTTTATCGGCAGCTTTTTCTTAACTGAAACGGGTAAGCAGTCATCAAATAAGCCTTATCAATATGAAAAGGAGCAAACATCATGAGAGGTGTTGTATCAGATAAATTAATCCCCTTTCTCGAACAAGTTAATATTGCCATGAGCGAAGCTAAGAAAACAGGCGTTGTTTATACTCCTGAACTAGTGCGAGAGAGCATTAACAACTTAGCACCACTGATAGGGCAAGGACCAGATTTGGCTTTTTATCAAGAAAAAACGTTAGTTTGTGCCACTCATACTATTCCCGTGCGTGTGTATAGTCCCGCACCAGAAGAAAACCTTCCTGTGGTATTGCATTATCATGGCGGCGGACACATGTGTGGCAATATTGCGCTTTATGATGCCATTAGTCGTAAAATTTCCAGTGTAGGACATTGTATTGTTATCGCAGTGGAATACCGTTTAGCGCCTGAATATCCATATCCTGCTGGGGTAGATGATTGTGTTTTTGCTTTGGCTAATTATCAGCAAGTCTTAACAGATATAAATTATAATGAGCAAGTCATGATTGCCGGAGACAGTGGCGGCGGTGCAATTTGTACCACACTTGCGCAGTTAAGTTTATTTGATTCAACGCTACAAATTGATAAGCAAATTCTTATTTATCCTAGTGTAGATTACACCATGAGCTGCCCGTCAATTGATGAAAACACCCCAGGCTTTTTACTCGAAAAAGAAAAAGTTGAGTGGTATTTCTCTCATTATTTTCAACATAATGAAAATAGAAAATCAGTATCACCATTATTTATGCCGATGATTAGTTCCATTGGGCGAAAAATGCCTGAAACACTTGTTATTGTTGCTGGCTGTGATCCTTTACGAGATGAAGGTATTGCTTATGCGCAAGCGTTAGAAAAAACAGGCGTGAAGGTAAAATTACACGAATTTGAAGGTATGATTCATGCCTACATGTTACTTGATGCGTTAGTGGTTGATGAATGCCAGCAAACCTATCAGTTAATTGGTGACTTTATTCGCGCTTAATGGTGCTTATATAGGCCGAGTTGTTGAATGTCGTTCCATGAGGTACTTTGATGACATTGGTAACATTGGTCTACTGATGCATTGGGTTTACCGGCAATTTTTTGTGACATCATTTTATAATGCGGTTTGTAATGACTCGGCGGTGCTTGATGGCATTGTGAACAATCGGTTGAGCGCGACGGTGGGTGGCGATAATCGGCTAATGACCATTGTTGGGTGGCATGACAAGCACCGCATTCTTTACCAAATAATTTAAAATGACGATCATCATTGGCATGGCAAGTGGCACAGTTTAACATTGACTCGTCATTGGAAAGTAATGGATTAGTTTTACTATGGATTGCGGCATGTTGACTTAATTCTTTTGCCGTATTTGCCAGTAAGCGATCACTTGCATTTGGTCTGCTTAATTTATCAGGTAAGGTTTTTGCTAATGTGACTAATAATGCATGGTTCATTTTGGTTAAATTACTATTTAAACCTTGATGCTCTTGATGGCAGGTTGAGCATTCTTGAATATCAGCATGAAAGGCTGTTGGCTGGCGAATAAGTACCGTTTTGTCATTGGCATGACACAAAATACACTGTTTATCATCAACGCCAGAAACAGGCGTATGACAAGACTCGCAGTCGTTTTCAAGAAACTGATGCGCCTGTGATAAATCGCCAGGTGAGGACAATGATTGCCAGCTATTGGTAAAACTAAAAGACGCTATTTGCTGTTTTATTTCGGCTTGTGTACCTAATAATATGCCTGCGGCTAATATCACTAAAATGATCAAAAAACGTTTCATGAAAACCACCTCAAACCAAAATAAATCCCTGAAAAGATATGCCACGCCAATAAAAAATATAAAACAAAAGAAATGCTGATATGTAGTTTCAACCAGCGTTGAAAGGTTTGTTTTATTTTGTCGTTGACGCTAATGCTATATTCAACATCGGCGATAGCTTCACTGAGCATTAATGCACGTTGTGCGGTAGGTAATTGCTTGAAATTTTGCTGATCAAATTGTTGCCTACTTGCCATTGAGGGCAATAAGCGTGAAAAGAAACCGGCAAAGGGCTGTAATTTATGACGCTCTTCTTCACAACAAGTTTGTAGTTGGTATTGTGCATAGTGATAGGCAGAGCTTAACCCTTCTAACAATTGTTTTTTCTCTTTTATATCACTACTTATTTGGCTAAGTAGATAGCGGCCGATAAAACCACTCACCACCACAATTAAGGTCATCACGGTTAAACTTAAACCAATCGTACTATTAAATTTATGACCGGTATGTATCATCACAAAAATAGGGCCAATAACGCCTGCGTAAATATGCCACGCGAGTATGCTACGCATGGGCGCGTGCTTGGTTACGGCATTTTTTATGGGTTTAATCCGTTTTATGATCAAATAAAACAGTGGCCATAACATTAATATGGCGCCAACAACGCCAAAAAAACCACCCCAAGCGCTACCGGCAAAATTAGCGTTAGAGTGAAAGGTAAAGCCTAACCAGACTAATAAAAACAGTAATACTAAGCTGGTAATGAGAATACGTTCATCTTCCTTCATGATATTCCCCTTTATGCTTCAACAATAATATCGGTTTTTGCATGTGCTTGGCAGGCCAAGATCATGCCAGCAGCTTTATCGTTATCGTCAAGGGCATCTTCACAGTCCATGGTCACTTCGCCAGAAACTAATTTGGTCATACACATGCCACAACTGCCCATTAAGCATGAACTTTCAATTTCAACACCAATATTTTCAGCAACATCTAACAAGGTACAGCATTCGGGCTGTGGGGCTGTTTTTTCAGAGTTTTGAAAAGTGACTTTTGGATCGCTATCTACCGCGCTATCAATAGAGACCGTTTTCTTGGGCTTGCCGGTGCCAAAGGCTTCGTTTTTAGCTTGTTCTGAGGGCACGTTTAATTCAGCTAACATGCTTTTTATTGCGTCCATCATGGGCGGTGAGCCACAAAAATGCACTAAACGTTTATCGATATTAGGGACTAGTTCACTGATTCTTTGGCTATTGATTCGTCCTTGCTCGGCATAAGATACATCTTTTGTTAACTCTGAAACAAAGCAATGCAATAACATATTGTCGTTGCGTTTATTTAAGTATTCTAACTCTCTACGAAAAATAAAATCATCGAGGGATTTACAGGAAAATAAGAAATAAATAGGTTTTTTCCAACCAGAGTCGGTTAAATAACGCAGTACGGTCATTAAGGGAGTAATACCAACCCCACCGCCAATAAGTACAATGCTGTCGGCGCTGCTACCGTCAAAGGTGAACTTACCCCCAGGTTTGTCGGCTTCAATTAAGTCACCTTCTTTTACATTGTCGTGCATAAAACGTGACATCAAACCTAATTCTTCGCGTTTAATAGTGAGCTCGCAATAGTAACGCTGTGAAGGTGATGAGGCAATGGTGTAGATGCGTTTTACGCTTTCACCGTTTACCGTTAATCGTATCGGTAAATATTGCCCTGGCTCGTAAGTAAACGGGATCGCGCCGCCATCAGCATTTACCAAACGAAAGGTTTTTACCTCAGGGGTTTCTTGAAAAATACGAGTAACCTGTAAACGGCCATTCCACTTGGGGCTTGGTACAGGAGAAACGGTAAGTTCGCTTGGCTCAGAGGGGGGAGAAATACTGTCACTAGCAACTAATTGTTGTAGTAATTTAGTTGCATGGCGCATTTTAAGGTAATGAATGACGACAATTAATACTACAAAAATTAGCAGTAATCCCATAATAAACCAATGAAAATAGGATGGTTGTTCAGCTGTAGTATCACTATGTTTTGGGGATAGATTTAATTCTGTTTTAAACCAATCTAAAGCAATGTTGCGTGGTTTTCTGCCAAGAGATAATGCTTGTTCAACGGCTAAGCCACTATTAAATTGTCCTAAACCTTGGTACATACGTTGTGTGGCGGTTTGCATGCGAGCATAATCATTGTTTTTTGATGCTTGGGCAAGTTCAAGCAAATTAACGTTGATGAGTGACATGCCCGAAATCATTCGTTGTTTTGCTTGTGATTTTGCTTTCTCGCGTTGTTCAAAATCAAGCTCAGGTAAACTCATTAAGGTTGGATATAAGTTTTTTGGTGTCGGTAGTTTTCCTTTCATGCCAAGTGCCATTTTATCTTTACCAAAGCCGCCCATGCCCCCTTTACCTGCACCGCCCATGCCGCCACCTTTACCCATACCACCCATAGCTGGTTTTTTGTTAATAGTTGCTGTTGTAGTAAGACTATTTTGTGCTGGTGTTATATTTTGAGTAGCCATAGTGAGTGTTTCTGCTTTGGCTTTTGGGTGATGTTTTTTATGATCAGATTGCGCATTAGCACTACTAATGATGGCAAATGTGATTGATAAAACGAAACACTTAATGGTTGTTGACCTTGTCTTTAACATTCCCGGGAACATATCAAACTTCCTTGGTTGTTGTTTTAATTGTTTGGCTGAGATGATGTATATTGTGCAGCTAATATTTTTTGTTGCTGCTCATTTAATAGCGTTGCTGCTTCGCCAACCTTTTGAATAAAATGTAGTCTTTGCTTGGCTTGTAATTGGCTCACCTGATCTATTTTAGATTTTATTTTCGCTATATTGGGTCTATCTTCGGCGGTTAATAACCATAACGATTGTTCAGCTTGGTTGATCTTCTTTTCAACATTTTGGTTCGAGCTTTGCCAACTATTTTGTAGCACTCTTAATTGTTGTTGCTGAGTTTCACTTAATGTAATTAAGCTTGTTTTATCGAGAAAAAAACCATTAGCACCACTATGGTAGATATGTTTATAACCGGGAAAAGCAGGTAAATTCACAAGTGTTGCTTTATTTGATGCGTTAACCATTTTTCTGCCCATCATTTTTTTCTTACCCATACCTATACCACCCATGTTTTTCATTTTTCCCATGGTTTTACTTGCTGAATTTTGAGTACTGGTGCTTGCTGGTTTAGCTACGGGTGGTGACATAGCTGACATTTTTTGCATGCCCTTCATTTTGTTGCCATGGTGATTACTTTGCTTATTGGTATTAGGAGCAAGTTGATTTTCTACTGCTTGGGCTGATTGTTGCGCGGACATTATTTGCTGTTCAAGTGCGGTGTTATTTTGATTTGTTTGTGCGCGAGTTTTCATTGGCAAAGATAATAAAACAACGATACTGATAAAGAGTGAAAAGATTTGTTTAATCGATGAGTCACACATAGGTTTACTCCTATTTTTGTATAGTAATCAGTGCTATAAAAGCAATTTGTGATGTTCATGAGAGGATAGAGTTAACCTTACCATGTTTCAAATATTATGCTATTTATATTTTGTAAATGATTAGTAACCAATGCCCTGCAGCCACTGTATTTTAGTCTATTACTTACTTTCTATCTTCTGCATATGCTTAAGACATCTTGCTTTCTCTAGAAGTTTACTGAAAATTGTCTACAGAATGGATTTTTTGTGAATTGATACCGATTGATTTATATGAAACCCTTAATCAAAAATAAGCTGCCAATAGACGGTATCTAGCCATTTATCAAACTTTCGTCCTATTTGGTGAAAATGTGCGACCTGAGACATGCCTAACTTTTCATGTAAGGCAACACTGGCTGGGTTAGGAAGGGTGATGCCACCCATTACTGAATGTATGGGTAACTTCTGCAGTTCAGTAAACAAGGCTTGATAGAGTTGATATCCTAAGCCTTGGCCTAAGTTTTCAGGAGCACAATACACAGTAGATTCTACAGAATAACGATACGCACTACGTTCTTTCCAAGGTGTTGCATAAGCATAAGCCAAAATTTTATTATCAACTTCGAACACCAACCAAGGTAAATTTAGCTCAGTCACTTTTTTTATGCGCTTGAGCATTTCTACATTATCAATGCACTTTTCTTCAAACGTTGCTGTTGTATTTTTTATGTAATGATTATAAATTTTAACTATGCTAACGGCATCTTGTTCTGTGACTTGACGAATCATACTACTCTCTTAGTTTAGGGTGAATTTTTCATTACTCAGCAACTGTTTTTGTTCAAAATTTAGCAACCAAGCTTTTCTGTCTAATCCGCCAGCGTAGCCCGTTAAACTACCGTCTTTGCCAATAACCCGATGGCAAGGAATAACAATGGCAATAGGGTTAGCACCGTTGGCAGCACCAACGGCTCGCACCGCCTTTTTATTATTCATTAGCTCGGCTTGTTGGCTGTAATAGCGCGTTTCGCCAAAAGGAATTTGTTGTAGTGCTTGCCATGTTTGTTGTCTAAATTCTGTGCCTTGAGGTGCTAATGGTAAGTCAAAGGTGGTTAGTTTTCCTGCAAAATATTGTGCCAGTTGCTTTTTGGCGAGTAACGTTAACTCATTAGCTTTTTGTTCTAAAGTATTCACTAAGTCAGTATTCTCATCCATATCAATAAATTCGATACGATAAATAGCATGATTATCAGCAAAAATACCGAGTTTACCAATAGGAGTAGTTAAAGAACTAAAAAAAGATCCTTTTGTACTTACGTTCATAATAAATTCCATACTTGAAAAGTGAGATAAGATTGCCAAGGTGCAGTATCTTGAGGGTTTAAGGTAATGTTCTGTTGTTTTAAAGCGTTTTTTACCCCTAAGTCGCCACCAAGCCAAATATTAGGTTCGCTTAAACCGCGCATTTTTGCGTAGTTAATTGTCCAAGGACCAATGCCTTTAAATGACAACCATTCATCGGGTGAAGCTTGTGGATTGTCAGTCATAAACTTGGCAAACGCTAGCAAGGTAGCACGACGTGATGCTGGCATTTTTAGCTCATGTAAATCGCCATTAAGTAGATCTTCAGGGGTAGGAAATAATGCCAAATCGTCTTTATTATTGCCATAATGCGCTACTAAGGTTGCCACGAGTTTTAGCGCACCAGCAACAGAAATTTGTTGCCCAAGAATGGCTCTAACACCGGCTTCAAATAAATTCCATGTGCCCGGTAAGCGCAAACCAAGATGTAATTTATCATTAAGGTTTGAGCTAGCTTTTAATTGACTATCAATATTTTCTATCGGTGCATCTAAATCAAGAATACGGCGAATATTTCTAACGACAGGCATTAAGTAATTAATATTACTCAGGCTGATATTTACCTTGAAGCCATTTTTATTTTCACTATGTGTCGCGGTAAACTGTCCGTGAATATCGTCATCATCAACTGATGGCCAAGTGAAACTTCTGCCATAGCTGTTTTCGTTTACCCATTCTATTGGGGTTATCGCTCTGCGCTGTAAAAATTCTCGCAGTTTATCCCAGGCATATGGCGGACGATAGCTTAAAAATAGACTGATAGTGTCAGTTGAGTCCGTTTTGTTTTTGCGCAAGCTTGATGGTGTTAATTTTAGTTTCGTTTTAAAACAATCATTAAATCGACGCAGGCTATTAAAGCCCGAAGCAAAGGCTATTTGTGTGATGCTGACCGACGTTTGTTGCAGCAAAGATTTTGCAAACATTAATTGTTGGTGTTGAGCGTAATTTTTAGCACTTGTGCCAAGGTTTGCTTGAAATAGGATATTTAAATAACGGCTTGAAATACCTAAGCGCTCGGCAAGTTGACTTATACTTTGAGATCTTAATGCGCCCTCATTAATTAGAGTTAATGCGCGTTCAAAACTCGTATTTTTCCCTTGCCAAGCAAACGAGTCTGGGGCAGCATCAGGGCGGCATCGTAAGCAAGGTCTATACCCTTTAATTGCAGCAGCAATAGACGTGGAAAAATATTCAACATTACTTTCTTTTGGCGCAGGGGCAGGGCAAATGGGGCGACAAAATATGCCAGTGGTTTTTACCGCAATGAAGAACTGCCCGTCGAAACGAGCATCACGAGATAAACGTGCTTGTTGATATAACGTTTCATCCATTTGTATTTGTGGTCTAAATAACTGATGAAACTAGTGTAGCGATTAATAAGAAGTAACACTAGCCAGATTCGGAACTGATTGTGTAATGAGGATTTATTTATTATCTAACACGTCTTTAGCGGCTCGAAACGCTTCTTGTGCTGACGGTGCGCCGCAATAAACAGCGCTATGTAAAAGAACTTCGCGTATTTCCTCTTCAGTTACGCCATTATTTAGTGCGCCGCGAATGTGACCTTTTAACTCTTGCGGTGCTTTCAAGGCTGCTAACATTGCAATAGTGATTAAGCTGCGGGTTTTAAGATCAATACCGCCCCGCAGCCAAGTTGAACCCCAGCCATGATCGTTAATGTAGTCTTGCATCGGTTGAGTAAATTCATCCGCATTGTTTAATGCTTTATCTACAAAACTGTCGCCCATTACTTGACGGCGAACTTGCTCGCCTTTGCTGTTAGTCATCTTGTTTTCCTCGTTATTGTAATATTAATGCAGTATTAAAAAAGCCTCTGGCAAATATAGCGTGAGGCTTGATTATTATTGCATTTTATCTAGTGATATTCGCTATCCTAAATCAACATTAAAACTGCATTTCAGGTACGTCACCGTTAACAACAAGTTCGCCATCTGTTAGCTTTATAATTTCTTCAACGCTCACACTCGGAGCACGTTCTAGCAAGTGAAATTTACCGTTTTTAATTTCAATGAAAGCTAAATCAGTTAAAACTTTTTTGATGCAGCCTTTACCCGTTAATGGCAATGAGCAGTTGGTTAACAACTTAGAATCACCGTGCTTAGAAGCATGGGTCATGGTAACAATAATATTGTCTGCACCAGCCACTAAATCCATCGCGCCTCCCATGCCTTTAATTAACTTGCCTGGGATCATATACGAAGCGATATTGCCGTTAACATCCACTTCAAATGCACCCAACACGGTTAAATCAACATGTCCGCCACGGATCATGGCAAATGATTCTGCCGAGCTAAATAAAGATGCGCCTTTAACCATAGTTACGGTTTGTTTACCGGCATTAATTAAGTCAGCATCAACATTTTCGTCTGTTGGAAAAATACCCATGCCAAGTAGGCCATTTTCTGATTGCAGCATGACTTCAATACCATCTGGAATGAAGTTTGGTACCAGTGTAGGAATACCGATGCCTAAATTGACATAATCACCATCATTTAATTCTTGAGCAACACGTTGTGCTATCTGGTTTCTTGTTAAAGCCATTTTATTCTCCTTTGTGTAACTGCCTGCAATCTTTGCAGTTACAACTTTATTGAATAGTTTTTCTGTAATTACTTATTGTTGCTGGGTTGAGTAGTACGTTGTTCAATACGTTTTTCAAATGTGCCGATAATTAATCGGTCAACGTAAATACCCGGTGTGTGTATCTCATCGGGATCAAGATCCCCCACTTCGACTAATTCTTCTACTTCTACTACGGTAATTTTACCTGCTGTTGCTGCCATAGGGTTAAAATTACGCGCTGTTTTACGATAAACCAAATTGCCTTGGCAATCGGCTTTCCACGCCTTAACAATAGCGAAATCACCAACAATGGCTTCTTCAAGAATATATTCTCTACCATCATAGTTTTTATGACCTTTACCTTCAGCGACTAACGTACCAACCCCTGTCGCAGTATAAAAAGCG
>Ga0316207_10003164_pt1 | contig 15730 bp, 11 predicted proteins | sample 6weekpyrite_MG_FD_204943 | JGI IMG/M metagenome (GOLD analysis project Ga0316207, IMG submission 204943) | Microbial mat bacterial communities from mineral coupon in-situ incubated in ocean water Damariscotta River, Maine, United States -... | ecosystem: Environmental > Aquatic > Marine >... | reverse complement strand
ATGACTCTGACCCATCGGTAAACCAAACGGTTTCCTTGTCAGGCGTAGTTCAACAAACAAGTGGTGGAAGCTTATCAGGAAAACCTGTTTCCAAAGCAAATTTAGATAGCAATGGCGTATTTAGTGCAGCCATAAGCGACACAGCTTTTGACGATTTGGTCTCATCCCCTCTCGGAGGCGCACTTGTACTAGTGACTGACGCACAGGGTAATACGTTCTCGGGAATAGCCAGTTCAGATGGTAGCTTTGATATTGCAGGTTTAGACAAAGATGGAAGCTATGCCGTTATATTTATTGATACTCGGACATTAAAGATTCTTGGATCACTGGTTCAAGCGGATGACCCAACACTGCCAGGACAGTTTACCGTAGGAAATGATACCACATTAGGCGATATTCTTATTGACCCGGTAAATCAGCGTGCTGTAGCAGAAGCCGATGTGAAAAACGAAGTTACAGTAGAGGATGCATCTTCTTTAGATAAAGACGGGGATGGCATTATCTCTCAAGATGACGTGACCGAATTGCAAGCTGAAACATTAGCAGCTGAAGCAGCAGGCACGGCAACAGCTGGAGAAACATTGGCTAAAGTTTCCATCATGGGATTTATGGGGGATGCCAATACTTGGGCAATAGCTCAGGAAACAATGATGGACAACAATGATGATAACAGCCACCAATATGACGACGGCCAAGGAAATACTGTCGTAACAACTTATGGCGAAGAGCGGAAGATGTCTCTCAGACGAAATATGTCTGTTGAAGGGCCGAAAGGCAATACAGTCAATGTCATCAAAGATGCCCGCATTTCTTACTACGGTGAAGAGATGACAAAAACTTTTGCGGCTGGTGTAGATGTAGAAAGTGGCACACCAACTTCAACCTCTGATAATAGTGGATACTTCAACTACACAGCCGCTAGCAGCGGATCTCCATGGGGCAGTGTATGGAACTTGTTTGATCCAAACAGTAACGGAAACGACCGTATAAACGGCGGCGCGAATTATCGTTACTTAGATCCAACAGATGATTATATCTACGAAGGCGAAATGGAAGATGGAAAAATTAATTGGCGTGGAATGTTACCCAACAACGTTGTATTGGGTGTGCAAGAAACTATTTCCTTCGATGAAAACTGGAGTGAAACACATCCCACAATGGATGGAGGAACCTCTACACTTGCGGTTGATGTCAGTATGAAAATGGACGTCACAATTAACAAAGTCGATGGCGGCGTTATGACAGATTTGTCTGGTAAAAAGTTACCCATTATGCGGGTAGACTTTGTTCAAACAGGTGGTGTGACCGTCACTGTTGATGGAGTAGAAAACAGCGATTACTCGCAAGACTTTTCTGGCAAAGGTGCTTTTTACGTCTTGTCAAAATATGGTGTAGATGCGGATGTTTATAACTGCACTAGTGCACCTGCAAACAATGATGCAACTACCGATGCAAATTGCTCAGAACAAACTTGGCAACAAGCATTTGCCGATGCACGCTTTGGTGTGGTGTCACCTGCTAGTGATAAAACAGCTGCGGATATGCCTAAAATCTGGCATGCCGGTGAATTTTGTAACGCTGGCAACTTGACAACTATTCCTGCTAATACAGCTTGTATGACAACGCCATTAAACCTTGCTGCAGGAACTGGTACAACAACCCCAATGCCTAGTTATGATGACTTTACAGCAACATATTCAGTTGAAGGCAGTGATGTTGAAGCAGTTAGAAATAGCTGGTTATCTGCAATGGCTGAATATATTGATAAAATCGATCGCCGTGATTCTGGCGAAGACAACCGATCATGGTTCTTTATTGAAGGCGACGAATTTGGACCGAAAATGGATCCAAAATCTTGGGACCCTGATACTGGTATAGCATATCCATTAACAGGTGGAGTGGCAGCCGTAATCGAAACAGATAAACGCCAAGACGGCGTAGCTGATGGTGCTTCTCTGGCGGATACGGATTCCTCATTCCGCTACTATCTCGGTGATGTCAATGTAACAACCGTTATGCGTGCTTCTATGAAACAATATGACCCGTTAGCTAATTGTGGAGACGACAGAGGAAATACGTGGACCGGGTGCGACATTGACTTAGGTGTTACTGCGTCAAATGGGGATATCACTCTTGCTGACCCAAGCACCAATGACGCAAAACAAGCGCTTTATTTCAATATGACTCCACCAGTGGTTAACACAACAAACTACAAAGAAGTTTGGTTGCATTGGGAAGAAACTTCCACAAACATATGGGAACCCTTCTGCGCAACACATGTGAGTGTTTGGTTTGATATGGTAGAAACAGGAACATCTGAAAATGTTGTAGAATCTCACCCTGTTAATTTCTACATGGTCAAAGCCGCAACTCCTGCAGTTACTGATGCAGAAATGAAAGACAGTGCTAATCCTGTTTTCCCTGATGCTGCGACACATTGCGCTGCAGCACAATAAATAGGGCAACATAACACTGAAATTTAAAAGGGGTCGTCATTCGACCCCTTTTTTTATTAACTTTGAAATAAAATCGCATGCCCTACGTAATATATAGATTATTTAATACCACTTTGTGAAGCGAATTATTTATATAATCGTTTTAATGGGGAACCATTTCTATCCCACGAAAAACACAGATCTAAACCGCAACATCTATGTAATCTAAAAACTGCCTTGATATCATACCTTGCTTACTTAGTTTAATTTCTACAACGTGACATCTTTCAACCTGCTGGACTCGAAAAGAGCTTCAAGACAACTAACAATTGCACCCGACAAATATATTGACTAATATATTTATATTATCTCTTCATTCCAAAATTATAACTCTCTTAATGAAGTCAACAAGTTTTCGTTTGTTACTGTATCAAAGCATAAACAGATTTGCTCTGTATCTTTTGCCGTTATTTCTGTGCCTAACATCTCTGTTTGTCACGGCCTCTGAAAACCCATTAGAACCAAACAATCTAAAAATCGGCGTTTTAGCAAACCAAGGGGTTGATCGCGCACAAAAACGTTGGCAACCGACGATAGACATGCTCACTCATTCCATTCCTGGATACCGTTTCGAATTAATTCCTCTTTCGCTTCAAGCAATTGATCTGCACGTCAAGAATGCTTCGATTGATTTCGTCATTAGCAATACTGGAAATTATGTAAAACTCTCACATAATTATGGAATTTCCAGAATCGCAACTTTGGTTAACAAACAAGGGCAACACACAACAACCAAATTTGGTGCCGTAATATTTACAAAAGCCAATCGCGACGACATTAATTCATTAGCAGATATATCAAGGAAGAATCTTGTTGCTGTGAACCGGGATGGGTTTGGCGGTTTTTACATGGCATGGCAGGAGTTTAGAAATGCTGGCATCACTTTATTTAGCGACGCGCAATCTATTCAATTTACGGGTTTTCCACAAAAACAAGTTCTCGATGCGGTGTTAAATGGCACATCTGATGTCGGTACATTTAGAACGGACGCGTTGGAGCTATTGGTCACAAACGGTGAACTCGATTTAGCCCAAATTAAGATCCTCAATAAAAAACAATCCGCACAGTTTCCTTTTTTACATAGTACCGAACTTTACCCGGAATGGCCTTTCTCGAAGCTAAAACACATATCACGTGAATTAGCGCACCAAGTTTCATTGACGTTGTTGACTATTCCTGAAACCAGCGACGCAGCTATCTCTGCGCGTAGCGCAGGTTGGACGGTTCCTCTTAATTACAAGCCAGCGTACGACCTACTAAAGTCTCTTGAAGTATCACCGTTTGACCGACAATCCACACCAACACTTTCATCGCTTATCCGAGAGTTTGCTGTCTATATATGCGCAGGTCTTGCTATTCTGTTTTTATCTTCAATTTCGTTTTTTTATATATACAAACTAAATACAAAACTAAGATCGTCTAACAAGCAGTTAAAAAGTGAAGTGAGAACACGTATTAGGTTATCCACAAAACTAGAACACATCGCCCGCCATGATGTTTTAACAGGCCTTTTCAATCGACGCGCATTCACAGAGCATTTGAATCATCAATTAGAAAACGCTTCAAAATCCCATTCTAAATTTTCATTATTACTCCTGGACATAGATAAGTTCAAATCGGTTAACGACATCTACGGCCACCATTTTGGGGACCTGTTGTTAAAAGCGATTGCTCTTCGTGTTAGTAAATTATTACGCAGCAATGACTCCTTTTTTCGCATTGGAGGTGATGAGTTTGCTATCATTAGTACGGAAACGAAATCTATAAAAGATATTGAGATATTATGCGACCGTCTTTCCAGTACGTTGGAAACAGAATACTCATTAGACGGTCATTCGATAAATTCAGGAATGAGTATCGGATTTTCCATATACCCAGAACATGGTAATGATATTACAAAACTTATTAAGCATGCGGATGCCAATATGTATTCGAACAAAAGTATCAAAACAGACTACCAACGGCTTATTTCATCCACTGAGCCAGATATCGCTCCGAGTAATATCTAACATTTAGCAGAGAACCATCAACACAGAGATTTGAACCGGCCTTTGATTTTCGCCAGGAGTTCGGTACATCGAACCGAATATCGAAATAATTTAAGACGCTCGTGAATACGAGAAAAAAATGGCGCGCCCGGAGAGATTCGAACTCCCGACCAACTGGTTCGAAGCCAGTTACTCTATCCAGCTGAGCTACGGGCGCGTGGATATTGAATTGAGGGCGAATTCTAACAAAGTTTTTTTAATAAATCTTTAGATAATTTAGAAATAAAAATCGACTATTATTTGAACTAGCCTTGTTTTAAGATAAAAGCCCTTTAAGATTAGCCAAATGCGCCTTTCCACGCTGCATTTGTTCTTCCGGGTTCGTTTCAACTTTACCGCCTTCAAACAACAAATCATCTTGAGGTAATTCGTCTACAAATCGGCTCACTTCACACTGCACCTTCTCACCGTATTTTTTCCGAATTCTTGTATAACTGAGCGTTAGATTTTGCTGAGCACGGGTGACTCCCACATAAGCCAAACGTCGCTCTTCTTCGATATTACCTTCATCAATACTGACGCGATGAGGCAACAATTCCTCTTCCATTCCAATAATAAATACATAGGGAAACTCAAGCCCCTTGGATGCATGCAATGTGGAGAGATTCACGCTATCCGATTCATTCTCTCCTTCTTGACGCTCCAGAATATTCATTAACGACATATAATTAACCATTTCAGCTAAACTCGAATGCTCATCCGATTTGTCTTTCGCATTCTCAATCCATGAGAGTAAATCATTCACGTTTTCCATACGTTTTTCTGCAACCGCGGGAGACTTACTATTATCAATCAGCCAAGTTTCATAATCCAATTCCAATACCATGGATCGAAGAGATTTAATTAAATTCTCGTCATCAATTTTTTCATTAAGATTGACTATCCATTGCGTAAACCCACGTAAATTATTTATTGCACGACTATTTAAATATTGCTCTAGCCCCATCTCATCGCAAGCACGAAATAATGAGATACCACGATCCTGCGCATACTCCCCCAATTTCGCAAGTGTGCCTGAACCGATTTCTCTACGAGGCGTATTTACGATTCGCAAAAATGCGGCATCGTCATCGTAATTAGCGATTACTCTGAGATACGCCATAATATCTTTCACTTCGGTTTTTTCAAAAAAAGAAGTACCGCCGCTTAAGAAATATGGCACTCGATGATCTCGCAATGCTTTTTCAATTAATCGTGACTGATGGTTACCACGATACAATATGGCATAATCTGAATACTTTGTTCGCTTTTGAAACCGGTGGCTAAGGATCTCGCTAACAACTCGCTGCGCTTCATGTTCGTCATTTTTACAACGCATGACTTTAATCGGATCACCAAACCCCTTATCACTCCAGAGCTTTTTCTCAAACACGTGGGGATTGTTATCAATAAGCGTGTTCGCTGCTTTTAGTATGCGGCCAACCGAACGGTAGTTTTGTTCCAGCTTGATGACTTCTAAATTATTGTAATCTTGTTTCAACTGCGCGAGATTTTCCGGCTGCGCTCCTCTCCAGGCATAAATTGATTGATCGTCATCACCGACAACGGTCAAACAATTTCGGCCACCGACCAATAGCTTCACCATTTCATATTGGCACCCATTGGTGTCCTGATATTCGTCCACCAGCATATAATGAATTTTATTTTGCCATTTATGCAACACATCTTTGTCTCTCTGAAACAGATCGACTGGCAAGAATATAAGATCATCAAAGTCTATGGCATTATAGGCTCGCAGACTCATCTGATATTTTTCATAAATACTCGCACAGACAACATCTATTTTTTCTTCAGCCATCGACATCGCCCTTGCAGGGTCGATCAATGAGTTTTTCCAAGAAGAAATTTTCCATTGAATTTGTTTGATTTGATCGTCATCTTCTGTCAAGTTTCCAGATGATATTTCTTTCAGCAGGCTCGCAACGTCCTGAGAATCAAAGATAGAAAAACCGGGTCTCAAACCTGTTTGTTTTAATTCTTGCCGAATGATATTCAACCCCAACGTATGAAATGTTGAAACTTTCAGCCCACGTAATAGTTTTTTATCCAAACTACCCGATATTCTTGCCTTCATCTCTTTTGATGCTTTATTGGTAAACGTTACCGCCGCTATATTGTGCGCCTTCAAACCGCATGACTCAATTAGATAGGTTATTTTGGTGGTAATAACACGCGTTTTTCCACTACCCGCTCCCGCAAGCACGAGCAAAGGAGAGTCGATATATTTGACAGCATCACGCTGACGAGGATTTAAATCTGATAAATTCATGAAGGTCTTTCTGTTTTATTAACTGACGTGTCTATTCGCTAACTTCTAATATTTTGTGTGCACTTTCGGAGGAGTCGAACCACTCTTTAACAATCGGAACTGACAGACGCTTTTTAGCACTTAAACTTGCCAAATCAAGTTCATCTAACATCTTAAACAAAGTATTCATATCTCTCGGTAGCCGTCTTAACAAATACGACACCACATTGTCTGGCAGCTCAAAACCTCTTATTTTTGCGCGTGCCTGCAGTGCTTTTGATTTATTTTCGTCAGTTAATGTTTGCAAATGAAAGACGAATCCCCAACTCAAACGCGAAATCAAATCAGGCAAAACTATCGATGTGTTTTTCAAACTATCTCTACCAGAAATTATTATTTGCGCACCCGTCTCAAAAACCCGATTATAAAAAAAGAAAAGCGCTTGTTCCCATTTTTTGTTCCCGGCGATTACATCAATATCGTCAATACAAATTAAATCAAAGTGCTCCAGATCATCTAGTATATTGACACTAATATCAGCACTATCACTCAAAGGAACAAATGCGGCTTTTAGCCCCTTTTCACTCGCACGCTGACATGCCGCTTGAAGTAGATGCGTCTTTCCTGAACAAGACGCACCCCAAAGAAAAATTGAACCATCACTCATCGCATGGCTGACACTGTTTTTTATATGAGACAAAACAACTTCATTGCCAGGCGCATAGAAATTATCAAAGCTTGCTTCATCTCGGATAGTTAACAATAATGGGATTTGATTCGACATCTTATAATTTCTTATTCGTAATATAATAATAGGCGGTGATTAAGATAGCTTATCTACCCTGTATACAAATGGGATTGTATATATCGCTCATGCGCATGACGTAGCAATACCATGACCACCGCCGCAACAGGTAGCGCGATCAAAATGCCAAAAAAACCAAATAATTGACCACCTGCCATAACCGAAAAAATTACCGCGACAGGGTGTAAGCCAATTTTATCCCCTACCAGCAACGGCGTGAGAATAAAGCTTTCCAATAATTGCCCCACGCCAAATACCGCTAGCAACGGAAGCAGTTGATACACATCCTGAAATTGAACCATCGTCGCTACGCTGGCAACAGATATGCCCACAATAAACCCCAAATAGGGAACAAAACTCACCACGCCAGCCAACATTCCAATAAGTAAAGAGAAGTCGACACCAACCAACCATAAACCGATGCTATACACCGAACCTAATGCAAACATGACCATTAGCTGCCCCCGCAAAAAGGCACCTAACACGGCATCCGATTCTTTTGCAATTTGCAGAACGCTTAATTGCGATTTTTGAGGAACAAGTTCGACAATGCGTTCTTTCAATATATCCCAATCACGCAATATATAAAAAGTCAGTACCGGCACTAACGCAATATTCACAACCCATCCAATTAACGCTAAACCAGATTTTGATACCGTACTCACGATACTTGCTGCAACACCACCAGCATTCGTCCATTGTTCTTTGATTGTTGCTTTGATTTGAGCAAAGTCTAACTCAAATCCAGTGACACCAAAGTTACTGATAAACCATGGGATAATGACATGCTGAACCCAGTCAAGATATTTGGGAATGGCTTGGACAAACCCACTTAATTCACGCTCTATCATTGGCAGTAAAATGAAAATCAAGGTTAAAACAAACGAGCTAAGAATGAGAAAAACGGTGAGCACGGAAATGCTGCGCGGAATTTTCTTGTCTAACATATCCACCATGGGGTCACCCATGTATGCCAGTAAGATCGCAATAAGAAACGGCATTAATACAGGCGAGAGGAGGTAAATCATCCACCCCATTATCAAACCACCTGTTAGCATGTAGAGAAATCGAGACTCGGCCATTTAATTTTTCCGCGATACCAGTATCGCTCGCCTCCCCCAAACGATGATGTAATCCATTCCACTCAACACAATAGTGACAAAAGTAGCAAACACAAGCAGTGTGATAATGTCAGCAGGTATATGAGTCAATTGCTGACTCAGAACACCTGCGATCAACAATATTTGCATGACCGTATTCAGCTTGCTGATGAAGCTCGGCGCCATTTCAAATGCACCAATAAATTTGTGATACGCAAACACGCCCGACACGATGATCAAATCCCGTAAAAAGGCCGCCACGACAATCCAAACAGGAATTAACTCGACATAGCTCATAGAAATATACGTGCTGACCAATAGCAGTTTGTCCGCAATCGGATCGAGTATCGAGCCTAGCCGAGATTGCCAATTAAAATGCTTAGCGAGAAAACCGTCGAGCCCATCAGACAAACCCGCAATCACAAATAAAATCAACGCAAAAACATAATCGCCGTCGAGTATTAATGCAACAACGGGAAAAACAAGAATAATACGCAATAAGCATATTAAATTGGGGATATCTCTCAACTTCATGGCAGTAGTCGGTAAACCAGCCTGCTTGTTGTTTGGACTTCAGCAGCAAACGGGTCATCAGCTTTCAATAAAACTTTACCCAATGCAATCGATTGCGTTAATGCTTTCGGGCTGCTTCGTAAATCCAAACGAAACACCAATTCACTCCCCTTAATCCGGGCAAGGTCAGCCCGCTTGATACTGGAGAGAGCCGACAAATACTTATTAACACGCACGTAGTCAGATAAACCGTTTACATCGGTTACAAAAATTAAAAAATCACTTTCATCTTCTACCGTTGATATGTGGGCATAACGTTGCGCTAATCGATCCGCAAGAGAATCCAAGCCATCAACTACCGCTGTCTCCAGATCAGGCGCATTAACCTGCCAATCAACTTCATCATTACCCTGATGCAAAGTCCATCGCGACTGCCAAACGCCAAATGGATCTAAAAATAAACGGGCGGATAAAATAGCTTCTGGTTGATAGCGTTGAGAAGCGTTTTTCACCGGCTCTTTAAACGCACCCCAAACATCTGTGACATTAATGTTAATTTGGTCTTCAAGGTCCAATAGCGGAAAGAGCAAGGGAATGCCCCGTTGCTTCGCCTGCCGTTGAAAATAGGACAATAAAGGTGTTGGTTCGTTAGCATCAAGCAGCATGCGTTTATTCACATCCTGAATAGCAACCCACAGCAAAGTACTCGGTCGAGTCTTACCCCAGACAGGCAATTTTTGCTTCCAAAGACTATTCTTAACCGCTTTTTCGTCAAATCGGACGATGAGCTCCTGCGTTGGAGCAGGCTTTTCGTCAATTTCAGGTACTTCAGGGATGGACTCAATTTCGTCAGTTTGTGTCGGCAAACCCATCATGATGGGTTCTTCTTCTACAACAAACTCCTCTTCAAGAATTTCTGAATAGCGAAAGCTGCTGACATATTGTCGTGCATTATTGACAAGTTTTTGCCCAGCTTCGGTAGCAATCAAATCTCTACGACCCGTCACGCGAACAAGTAAAATTTCAAACGCTTTTTTGCTCGCCACTTTCCGTTCGCTCGCACTTTGCGACATCACAGGAACAGCAACTTCAAACAAATTCTTCATGTTTGTCGCTAAAGCCGGTGTTGCTGCGCCGAATGCAACTAAAACAACGACGAGAACCAAAAACATATTGTTAAATTTTTTCAAATCTATGGCTTTTAATACTTAACTTTATTTAAAAATGACTAGAAAACAAACAAAAAACTGAGCAAATTCACAATTTCCCGCACTGGCCAATAACCAAAATTGCCATCAGGCAAGCAGAGCAAGCGCTTGTGAAATAAACAAGCCTAATCGAGAACGACTAGCCAAAACATAATAGCAAAAATCATACTGTCCCGGGATGTAAAGTTCACTTCTTCTCCCATCTGATACGATTCTTTTTATTTTTATTACATCAGGTATAATGCCGCACAAATTATCACCCACATACCTAGGGCATAAAACCGGTATGTTTTATGAAGCGTACGCGAATCAATCCACTATCTAATTAATTGAGAATCCTCCCAAAGTGAATAGTTCATCATTAAATTACCGAGAGGCTGGTGTAAACATCGATGCCGGCAATGACTTAGTCGATAAAATTAAGCCGCTAGCTGCTAAGACACGCCGCCCGGAAGTCTTATCAGGTCTTGGCGGATTTGGCGCATTATTTGAGATTCCTTTGGATCGCTATAAAAAGCCTGTCCTCGTTTCTGGTACTGATGGCGTGGGAACAAAACTTAAATTGGCAATGGATTTACAGAAACACGATACTATCGGCATAGACCTCGTTGCCATGTGTGTGAACGACATCATCGTAACGGGTGCAGAACCGTTGTTTTTTCTTGATTACTACGCAACAGGGAAATTAGATGTGGATACCGCTGCCAGCGTGGTATCTGGCATAGCCAGAGGATGTGAATTGTCTGGCGCAGCACTGACAGGTGGTGAAACGGCCGAAATGCCAGGCATGTACAGTGGCGAAGACTACGATGTTGCCGGCTTTTGCGTTGGTGTTGTTGAAAAAGACAATATTATTGACGGAAAATCAGTTGCTGAAGGTGATTGTTTGATAGGTTTGGCTTCCTCTGGGCCTCATTCCAATGGTTACTCGCTTATTCGAAAGATAATCGAGCACGTCAATGCCGATTTGTCACAAGCTTGTGACGATGCAAGCCTCGGTGACAAACTATTAGAACCCACCAGAATCTACGTCAAGTCCCTACTTTCCTTACAAAAAACGCTAAAGGTTAAAGCATTGGCCCATATAACTGGCGGTGGACTGCTGGAAAACATTCCTCGGGTCATGCCCAAAAACACAAAAGCCGTTATTGATAACTCTAGTTGGACAATGCCACCCGTTTTTAACTGGTTGCAAGACAATGGCAATGTTGAAATCACCGAAATGTATCGAACATTCAACTGTGGTGTCGGCATGGTTATTTGTGTCGCCGAATCCGATAAGGAAGCCGCCATCGCGCATTTAAACGAATTGGGCGAACACGCATTTTGCATTGGAAAAATTGAGTCTTCTGAAGAAGAAACACCCCACGTTGTAATCTAATGCCCAGGAATGCCCCAACCGATCAAAATTTCTCGGTCGTCGTTTTAGTTTCTGGCAGTGGCAGTAACTTACAAGCACTCATTGACCAGGTAGAAAATAAAGAACTACCGATTGACATCAAAGCGGTAATTAGCAACAAACCGCAAGCTTACGCGCTTAAAAGAGCCGAACTTGTCGGTATCAGCGCGATATGCGTAGACCACAAAGCGTTTGATTCGCGCGAGAGCTATGACGAAACACTTAAAAACACGATCGATGCTCACGCCCCCGATCTTGTCATACTGGCGGGTTTCATGCGCATTTTAACTGATGATTTTGTGAATCATTATCTCGGCCGTTTAATAAACATCCACCCCTCACTACTTCCCAAATATAAGGGCCTTAATACCCACCAGAGAGCCATTGACGCCAATGATCGCGAACATGGTGTGTCCGTTCACTTTGTAACACCGGAGCTGGATAACGGCCCAGTGATCGCACAGAGTAAAGTCTCTATTCAAACCGGCGATACAGCAACTACGCTAGCTCAGCGAGTACAGGAAAAGGAACATTTGCTTTATCCCTTAGTCATAAAATGGATTGCTGAAGGTCGACTAACGAATAAAAATGACGACTATTACCTAGACAATCAAGAACTTAACGCCCCTGTTATTGTATAAAGTTAGAACGACACCATTCTATGGATGAAAATTTACTACTTCTTATTAACCAGCAATGGCACTCTCCGCTATTGGATACATTCTTTGCCTGGGTATCCGAGAAAAATACATTTTCATTCCCGCTCTTATTGGCCATTATCCTGGGGCTCGGCTGGCGTTGGGGAAAAACGGGTTGGATTCTGGGCTTAATGATGATTATCGTTGCTGCAACCAGCGATTTACTCGGCAACACCCTAAAATCCTTATTTGCACAACCACGGCCTTGTTTACATTTGTGGGATCAAATTCGTATGCCCCATGCTGAGTCAACCCGCTGCATGACCAGCACATCAGGAATGCCCTCAAATCATGCACTCAATTTTTTCGCCACGTTTAGTTTCCTGTCTTTCATTCTACAACGTCACACTTTTACGCTAATAACCATGACCGTATGTGTACTCGTTGCGTTATCCCGTGTATACCTGGGCGAACATTTTCCATCTCAGGCTATTTCTGGAGCGATAATAGGCGCTGGTTATGGTCTTTTGTTGGCCAAGCTGGTTAAACACTATTTTAACCATTTATTACCAAAATTTTAGGATTTAACTATGCCTAATCCATTGTCTTTATTAGTCTTTATTGGTCTGTCGTGCTTATTATGCCTGAGTAGCGGCTCACTATTGTCCGCCCCTCTTCCGCCGACTTTTGAAGCGAAATATGAAATCAAAAAAGGGTTTATTAAAATTGGTGATGCGAACCGAAAACTGACGCAATCAAAAGATGGACACTATATATATACGTCTGATTCCAAAACCACAGGCATTATTGCTTCGCTATTCAAGGAGCATATCCTGCAAAAAACGGCGTTTACCTTTGAAAACAACATAATCAAGCCCCAAACCTACAAATACAACCGTAATGGCGGTAAAAAAACAGTCGATCAAACCTACAATTGGGAAAACAACAGCGTCTTTAGTCAGCGCAACGATAAAAGCTTTGAATACGATATTCCAGACGTAGTTCAGGACCAAAGCATCTATCAACTTTCTCTCATGCTCGATTTAGCCGATGGAAAGCGAAATTTCACCTACCAAATTGCCGAGAATGTGCGTTTAGTTGATTACCAAGTACGAAAAATTGGTCAGAAAAGACTAAAAACGGACATCGGCAAATTCAACACGGTTGTCATGCAAGTTAAAAATAGCAAGATCAAGACAACTATTTGGTGCGCCAAAGATCTGCATTACTTACCGGTCAAAATAGAACATGAGGAAGGGGGCACCACCTTCACCGCCTACATTACATCTGTACAAGGCTTAAAATCACTCTAAATTGTCCGGGAATGCGCCTATTTACGGTCATTATCTAACCAATTCACACCTCTTCAGCTCCTCTCAAAACACCGAGTCTTTGAATTTCATCACAGTTTTAACCGATCATTTTCTATCAGCTAAAGTAATCCATCGCATGTCCGCTTATGTATTGTGTCGCAACTCAAACAATACTGTCGCTTGTGCGACTAAATAAAGGTCACCAAATGGGGTGAACGAGGAGTATAAAAAATGAAATTATTGAAATCACTATCAATTGCGCTTCTAGCATCGTCATTTATCGCTGGATCTGCATTTGCCGAGAAAAAAGAAGTCGCTCAATTCATTGAAGGCACTGTTCGTGTAAGCGCTGAAGAAATGATTGATTTGGTTGAGCAATATGACGAATTAGTCATCATTGATTCACGTAAGAAAAGTGACGTAGCAAAAGGTTTCATTGAAGGTTCTATCAGCCTTCCAAACACTGAAACTGATGCAGCTTCACTAGGAAAACATGTTGCTTCTAAAACTACACCAATTCTTTTTTACTGTAATGGCATCAAATGTGGTCGAAGTGGTAAAGCCGCTCAAATCGCAATGGCTGCGGGTTACACAAAACTTTATTGGTTCCGTGGCGGAATTCAAGAATGGGAAGCTAAAGGTCTACCTATAGTACACCCTTAATAAATAGTTATAACAATATCTGATTAAAGAGACGGCCAAGGATTGGCACACCGGAGAAAAGGATTTCTTCATCTCTTGTATTGAAATCGATATAAAGGAATGAATTGTGAACTGGCAGAACAAACTTTCGATTAAGTCTCTAACAATTGTTAATCTAGTCGCCATTGGATTAGCGGCAATAATATTATCTACAATTACCGGTGAAAATTACAAACAAGCCGCTCAGGAAGATGAAGATCGAATTCTTTCTCGAATTACGGAAGTTGCCAGTAATGAAGTAATTAACACAATTTACGAACAAGCAAAAGAACTTGGCGCTGCTGCAGAAAACAATCGTCCGTTCAGAAAAGCCATCAAAAAAATTAATTTACCCGAAAACAAGGAATTAGTTGTTCAAACGTTGGATGACCAATATAACCAACGCCTTGTTTCAACTGGCGTAATCTTTTTAGAAAAACTTCGTCTCTACAATAAAGAATTCAAGCTAATTGCTCAGAGCAGCAAAGGCAAATCTAATCTATCAAACAAATTACCCGATCACCTTTTCAAAAAAGTAAAAGATAGACAAGGTGCATCTCGGCTTAAAGCAGAAAGCACGCTTTGGAACAGCCCTAACGGCATTGTTTCATCAACTATCGTACCTGTCGGCGGCCTTCGATTACGAGGCTATTTAGAAGTTGTATTATCACCAACACAACCCTTAGCATCACTAGAACAATCATTAAATGTTCCAATTCGCCTAAAAGACACAAAAGAGCAAGTAAAATTTGTCAGCAAAAGCTGGAACGACGAAACCAAAAACATGTTAACTGTTGACTATGAATTGAAGACTGACGACGGAAAAACCGGGTTGATCATTCAAGTACTTGAAGACACAACCGAGTTTAACGCGAAATTTTCTCAAACATCTTTACTATCTTTGGCTTTCTTTGCCGCACTTGTCGCAGTGAGCATTGCCATTTCATTGTTCGTATTCTCACGCTTTGTTTTCAAACCATTAAACAAGTTAACTCAAAATATGCAACAGTGTGCGGAGGGTGACCTTACAGTAAAAATCGAAGCCAAAGGATTAATTGAACTAAAATCCATCGGTGAGTCACTAACACTCCTGGTCACTTCCTTACACTCGCAAGTGTCAGAACTACAAGGCAATGCAACACACCTTGCTAGCTCAGCAACCGAACTTTCAGCTATCACCACTGAAACAACAAATGGCGCCAAGCAACAACAGGAAGAAACTGAGCAAGTTGCGACAGCAATTAATGAAATGTCGGCAACGGTCCAAGAAGTTGCCAGCCAC
>Ga0316207_10003162_pt1 | contig 15745 bp, 14 predicted proteins | sample 6weekpyrite_MG_FD_204943 | JGI IMG/M metagenome (GOLD analysis project Ga0316207, IMG submission 204943) | Microbial mat bacterial communities from mineral coupon in-situ incubated in ocean water Damariscotta River, Maine, United States -... | ecosystem: Environmental > Aquatic > Marine >... | reverse complement strand
GTCCGCATCGCCGACCGTGCGGCGCGCTTTTATGCCCCTGCGGTCCATTCCCTTGCAGCGCTGACATTCGCGGGCTGGATGATCGCGGGCGCCGGCGTACATCAATCGCTGCTGATCGCCATTGCCGTGCTCATCATCACGTGTCCCTGCGCCCTTGGCCTTGCCGTGCCCGCGGCGCAAGTCGTGGCGGCAGGCGCGTTGATGAAGCGCGGCCTTCTGATCAAGGACGGCAGCGCGCTCGAAAGACTGGCCAGCGTCGATCATGCCCTTCTGGACAAGACTGGGACGTTGACGATGGGGCGGCCCCTTCCCGCCTCGCTCGGCGACCTTTCCGCCCGCGACCAGGGAATTGCCCTCGCCCTCGCCCAGTCGAGCCGCCATCCGATGAGCAAGGGGCTTGCCGCCGCACTGCGCGAGGCGGGCGCCGCCGCCCTGCCGGTAGAGGACATCGCCGAGACACCGGGCGAAGGGCTGCGCGGAACATTTGCCGGCGAACCTGTCGCGCTGCTGCGGCCCGATACCGCGGTGCAGGGCATTTCGGCCGTATATTCGCGCGGCGATCTGACCCACGTCATCGCTTTTGCCGATCCGCTGCGCACAGACGCACAGGCCGCGATCGAAGCGCTTGCCGGGCTGGGCATACCCAGCGCAATCGTGTCGGGCGACGCCAGCGACGCGGTCGCCGCTGCCGCCGCGGAATTCGGAATTCCCGCGACAGGCGCGATGAGCCCATCGGACAAGCTGGCCGAACTGGAACGCCGCCGCGCTGCGGGGCAGCACGTTCTGATGGTCGGAGACGGCCTTAACGACGGCCCGGCACTTGCCGCCGCGCATGTCTCGATTGCACCAGGCGGAGCCAGCGACGTCAGCCAGCAGGCGGCGGATGCGGTCTTCGTGGGGGATGCGCTGATGCCCATAGCGCTGGCCGTGCACGTCGCGCGCCGGACGATGCGCACCGTGCGCCAGAATTTCGTCATGGCGGCGGGATACAACATCCTTGCCGTGCCGATAGCGATTGCCGGTTATGTCACCCCGCTCATCGCCGCGATCGCGATGTCGCTTTCCTCGCTGATCGTCGTGGCCAATTCGCTGCTTCTTGCCCGCTCTGCACGAGATGTGCGGTGAACGGGCTGATCTTCCTGATACCCGTTGCGATCGGCATGGGCGGGCTTGGCCTCTTTGCCTTCTTCTGGGCCATGCGCAGCGGACAGTTCGAAGATCTGGACGGTGCGGCGCAGCGCATCCTGATCGAGGATGAAATAGAGGACGAGGCACCGTGAACGGCATGTTGAGCGGATTTGCCGCCATAGCGCTGCTGCCCGCGATGACCGGTCTTCCCCCGGAAGAAGCGGGGCGTTCGATCACTGCCGCCCTGTGCAATGGCGGCACGGTGAACATCCCGCTCGATGACACGCGCCCGGCCCCCGGTGTCATGCCCTGCTGCGCCAAGGGCTGCCGATCGACGCGCCGAAAGCTTACCGGGCCGCAGGATTGAAACCCGCCTTCACGCGATTGATCGAGCGCAATGAAGGAGCCGGACCGCAGCATTATTATTCGTAGCCATCATGTGGCCCTACTTACCCGATCTACTCGCCGTGCCCGTGCCCCGCTACACGAGCTATCCGACCGCCGCCGAATTCCACGCGGCAGGCCCGGAGCAGTTCGAGCAGGCGCTGTCCGAAGCGCAAAGCGACATCTCGCTCTATGTCCACATCCCCTATTGCCATGACATCTGCTGGTACTGCGGTTGCAACACGGGGGCGGCCAACCGGCAAAAACGGCTCGCCTCCTATCTTGAGGCACTGCTCCACGAAATCGCGATGGTCGGCGCGCAAGTGCCGATGGGATGCCGCGTGCGCCACATCGCGTTCGGCGGCGGCAGCCCCAATGCCATCGCGCCAACCGATTTCGTGCGCCTTGTCGATGCGCTCACGCTGGCCTTCCCGCTTTCCGATCCGGTCATCTCGGTCGAACTCGACCCGCGCAGCCTGACCGAACCGTGGCGCGAGGTTCTTGCCCACGTCGGGGTCGAACGGGCCAGCATGGGGATACAAACCTTCGACCCCGCGATTCAACAGGCCATCGGCCGGGTCCAGCCGGTTGAACTGATCGAACGCTCGACCGATCTGCTGCGCCGCGCTGGTGTCACCTCTCTCAACTTCGACCTGATGTACGGCCTTCCGGATCAGAATCTGCCCGGCCTTCTTTCCTCGATCGACCAGACGGCCATGCTTGGCGCGGATCGCATCGCGCTGTTCGGCCTTGCCTATCTGCCCGACATGTTCCCCCGGCAAAGGCGTATCGACGGATCCAAACTGCCCGGCCCGCGGCTGCGTTTCGAAATGATGGTCAGCGGATACGACCGCTTGATCGAACATGGCTATGACCAGGTCGGGTTCGACCATTTCGCCCTGCCCGGCGACCCCCTGTCGCGCGCTGCGCTTTCCGGCCGGCTCTACCGCAATTTCCAGGGCTTCACCGACGACAGCGCGCCCGTCACTATCGGCCTTGGGGCAAGCGCGATCAGCTGCTTTGCGCAAGGGATCTTCCAGAACGAGAAAAACGCCGGCCGCTACCGCGCCGCACTCGCCGATGGGCGGCACCCGGCGGCAATGGGTGTCATGCGCGGCCCCGAAGACCGCAAACGGGCCAAGGTCATCACCGGCATCCTTTGCCACGGCCGCGCCCGGATCGACGAAAGCCTGATGCGCGAGGCATCGCCCCGCCTGCAAAAATTCATCGATGCAGGACTGTGCCGGATACAGGACGGTGTCTTCATGCTGACCGGCGACGCCCTGCCCTATGCGCGCGGCATTGCCGCGTGTTTCGACCGCTACCGCGAAAAAAGCACCCGCCGCTTCAGCAACGCGGTCTGATCATCGCGCCACTGCCCGGGCGATATAGCTGCGCGCCCATTGCGGGGTGGTCGGCGGCAAATCGTCATGCGCGAAAAATGCCAGCTCTGCGATTTCCCGTCCGTCGGGGCGCGGCGTTTCATAAATCGACGCGGCAAACACGGTGACCGTGTTGCGCGCACCGTGCAGGTCGATCTCCTCCACATGCACGGCGGCGAGACTGTGGGCCGTCACGCCCACTTCTTCGGCCAGTTCGCGCCGCGCGGCCAATTCGGGTGCTTCGCCCTTGCGGACCCCGCCAGTCGGCACGTGCCATTCCTCACGCTTGCGATAGGAATGGCGCACCATCAGCACCAGCCCCGCTTCATTGCGGGCCACCACGGCGCAGCCCCGCAGGCGCGGCCTGCGCCATGCCCACCAACGCCTGCGCACCAGTTCGGCCGCACGCAGCAAGCGGCGATGCAGCGGCGCGGGCAGCATGTTGGCGAAAGGTATGTCAGGCAAAACAGGTCACTTCGCCGCGCGCCTTGCGCAGCAGGCGGGCCACGGGAAGGTCGTTCTCACCCTTGGCTGCCGCCTCGAAAACCGAAAGCTTGGCCGCGCCGCGGATCACGAACATCAACGCCTCTGCGCTCAAAAGCTTGGGCAGCGTCATCGTCACCCTGTCGAAAGGCGCTTCGGGCGGCAATGGATCGGGGGTCAGGCGGCGGACCTGGCGTTCGTCGTCGATCTGCGGATCGGTATTAGGAAAGAGCGAGGCGATATGCCCGTCCTCGCCCATGCCCAGCCACGCCAGCGCGAAATGCGGCGGCTGCGCATCCTCGGTCAGTTCGGCGACTGTTGCGCCGGTTTCCTTCATCGTCGCGACAAGGCGGCCATAATTGCTGGCCTCGTGGTTCGCCGGGACGCAGCGATCGTCGCCGGGCCATATCTCAATCCGGTTCCAGTCCAGATCGCGGTTTGCCAGTTCCGCCAGAATGGGAAACGGGGTCGATCCGCCCGGAACGGTAATCGCCACGGTCCCGCCGCGCCGGTCCAGTTCGTGCTTCAGCCGCTGCTCCACCCAGTCGGCGATCTCGCCGTCGGAAAGGTCGTGATGAAAGGCGATCTCGGTCAGCATGGAAACTCCTTGCCCATCGTGCGTGAGTGGGCGGCAATGCACTTGCCAAAGAGGTAATGCGTAGTGCGGCCTTGCCAAGTGGGCGACCTGCCTCCTCGCCTCATGGCCGGCTCAAACGAAAACGCACTGCGAAGCATTTGCTCCGCAGTGCGTTTGGGTAATTCGCTTGGCCTGTGGCCAGGTGATCAGGCCGCGTCGACCTTGCGCTTGGCCTTCTTGCGCTCATTCGGGTCGAGCAGGGCCTTGCGCAGGCGAATGGTCGCGGGCGTGACTTCGACCATTTCGTCGTCGTCGATATAGGCAATGGCCTGTTCCAGCGTCATGCGCTTCGGCGGGGTCAGGCGGATCGCATCGTCCTTGCCGGTAGAGCGGAAGTTCGTGAGCTGCTTGGACTTGAGCGGGTTCACTTCCAGATCGTCAGGCTTGGCGTTTTCGCCGATCACCATGCCTTCATAGACCTTTTCCTGCGGCGAAACGAACAGGATGCCGCGATCTTCCAGCGCGTTGAGCGCATAGCCGACGGCCTCGCCCGTGCAGTTGGAGATGAGAACGCCGTTCTGGCGGCCTTCGATCGGGCCCTTGTAGGGGCCGTAGCTGTCGAACAGACGGTTCATGATACCCGTGCCGCGCGTGTCGGACAGGAATTCGCCGTGATAGCCGATAAGCCCGCGCGAGGGGGCGAGGAAGCCGAGGCGGGTCTTGCCCGGGCCCGACGGGCGCATCTCGGTCAGCTCCGCCTTGCGGCGCTGCATCTTCTCGACAACAGTGCCGGAAAATTCATCGTCCACGTCGATGACGACTGCTTCATAAGGCTCGGTACGCTTGCCGTTTTCTTCACGCAGCAGGACGCGCGGGCGCGAAATGCCCAGCTCGAACCCTTCGCGGCGCATCGTCTCGATCACGACACCCAGCTGAAGTTCGCCGCGCCCAGCCACTTCGAAGCTGTCCTTGTCGGCAGATTCGGTGACGCGGATGGCGACGTTGGTCTCTGCCTCGCGCAGCAGGCGGTCGCGGATCAGGCGGCTCGTCACCTTGTCGCCTTCGCGGCCCGCAAAGGGGCTGTCGTTGACGGCAAAGCGCATGGCCAGTGTCGGCGGGTCGATCGGCTGTGCGGCGATAGGCTCGCTCACGGCGGGGTCGGCGATGGTGTTGGCAACGGTCGCCTTTTCAAGGCCGGCCAGCGCGATGATGTCGCCAGCGCGCGCTTCATCGACGGGCACGCGTTCAAGTCCGCGGAACGACAGCAGCTTCGAAGCGCGGCCGGTTTCGATGACCTTGCCGTCCATGTCGATGGCGCGGATGGGATCGTTGGTGCGGATCGTACCCGACTGGACACGGCCCGTGAGCACGCGGCCCATGAAGTTGTCGCGGTCGAGCAGGGTGGCAAGGAACGTGAACGGCCCTTCGGTGTCGAGACCCGGCGCGGGCACGTGATCGCGGATCAGTTCGAACATCGGCGTAAGGTTGCCTTCGCGCGCCTCGATATCCTCGCTGGCATAGCCGTTGCGGCCCGATGCATAGAGCGTGGGAAAATCGAGCTGTTCGTCATTTGCGCCAAGGTTGACGAAAAGATCGAACACTTCGTCGAGCACCGCTTCGGGACGGCCATCGGGACGGTCGATCTTGTTGACGACGACGATAGGCTTGAGCCCAAGGGCCAGCGCCTTGCCGGTCACGAACTTGGTCTGCGGCATCGCGCCCTCGGCGCTGTCGACAAGCAGGATGACGCCATCGACCATCGAAAGGATGCGTTCCACCTCGGCGCCGAAGTCGGCGTGGCCGGGGGTGTCGACGATATTGACGCGAAGCCCTTCCCACTCGATCGAGGTCGGCTTGGCGAGGATCGTGATCCCGCGTTCTTTTTCAAGATCGTTGGAGTCCATCGCACGTTCTTCGACGCGCTGGTTGTCGCGGAAGGTGCCTGACTGGCGGAACAGCTGGTCGACCAGCGTCGTCTTGCCGTGGTCGACGTGGGCGATAATGGCGATATTGCGCAGCTCGGCGGACATGGGCTTGGGCCTTGGATAACGGGATTGAGAATTCGGATGAATGCACACGCGGCCGAAATCTCACCGGCGAGGCGCCGCGCGCCCTACAGAAATTGATGCGGCGCAGCAAGGAAATAAGCGTGTCCGCGGCGCAACAATATTTCATGCTCTCTTTGCGCTGTGTCATTCGGCAATTGCCTCACAAGCGGCACAATCCTATTCTAAAAAGCATATCGATAGCGGCCTTCCCATAAAATCAAACGATTAGGGCCGTTTGGAAAGAAGAGGATTGATTACCCATGAAACCGATTCGCAGCGGTCACCGGGCCGTCCGCCTTTCGCTGTCAGCTGGTACAGCAGTGGCCGCCATCGTCGCCGCCCCCGCAATGGCGCAGGACGGAGACGAAACCGAATACGCCCAGCCGGCCGAATATGCCGCGCCTGCGAGCGCCGCCGAAACCACGTATGACAATAATGCGATCATCGTCACCGCGACCAAGCGTGAACGCACGCTTCAGGATACGCCGGTGGCCGTCACCGTCACGACCGAACAGGATATCGAGCGTGCGGAGATCCGCGATCTCAAGGACCTGACCAGCATCGCCCCGTCGCTGAAGGTCACGCAGCTCCAGTCCAGCGCGAATACCAACTTCATCATTCGCGGCTTTGGCAACGGCGCGAACAACGCCGGGATCGAACCATCGGTCGGCGTTTTCGTCGACGGGGTCTATCGCTCGCGCTCTGCCGCGCGGATCAACGACCTTCCCGACCTTCAACGTATCGAAGTGCTCAAAGGCCCGCAGTCGACCCTGTTCGGCAAGAACGCCAGCGCGGGCGTTATTTCGGTGATTACCGCGGAACCGCGTTTCGAATTCGGCGGCCAGCTCGAGGCCAGTTACGGCAATTTCGACGCGATGGTGGCCAAGGCGAATATCTATGGTCCGCTGACCGAAACGATCGCGGCCGCCATCGGCGGCGGCATTAACAAGCGCGACGGTTATTTCACCGACCTTGGCACCGGGGGCAAGACGAACGAGCGCGATCGCTGGTACACCCGCGGTCAGCTCTTGTTCGAACCCAACGGCCTGCTCAAGGTCCGCCTGATCGGCGACTATGAAAAGACGGACGAGAACTGCTGCGCCAACGTGCTTTTGCAGGAAGGTCCGATCGGAGCGGCGATCACCGCCCCTGCGCCCTTTGGCCTTGGCGCGGGCAATTCTGATCCGGCCAATCCCTATGCCGACGTGATCTATTCGAATTTTCCCAGCACGAACAATATCGAGAACTGGGGCTTTTCGGGGCAAGTCGACTTTGGCTTCGGCCCGTTCAAGCTGACGTCGATCACTGCCTATCGCGGTGTCGACGCGATCACGAACCAGGATTCCGACTTTACCGGCGCAGACCTGATCAGCCGCAACTTCCAGGACCTGTCGATCCGCACCTTCACACAGGAATTGCGCGCCAATGCCTCGTTCGGTCCGGTCGATGTGCTGCTGGGCGCGTTCTATTTCGATGAGAATATCGATCAGGCGAACGAGCTTTATTATGGCGACGATCTTCGCCAGTTTGCGAACATCGGAATTTCAAGCCTGAGCGGCGGGGCATTCAATGTCCCGAGCCTCGAAGGCTTCTTTGGACAGCTGGCGGGCGCGCCGGGCGCCTTCGACAACCAGTTCTTCATCGGCGACCGCGGCCTGACGGAATTCTACACGCTCGACAACAAGGCGATCAGCCTGTTCGGTCAGATGGACTTTTATGTCACCGACCGGCTGACCCTGACGGCAGGGCTCAACTACACGAAGGACAAGAAGACTTTCTCGACCGACGTCACGACGACCGACGTTTTCTCCACGCTCGATCTCGATGCCTTCGTCGCGGGCGCGACGCAGGCGGGCATTTCGCAAACGGTGGGCGGTCTCCTCTCCGTGCCCGGCGGTTTTGCCAGCGCCGAACAGATCGCGGGTTTCGCGGCTCTCAATCCCGATGCCTATCAGGCCATCGCCACAGGGGCCGCAGCCGCAGCAGCGCCGATCGGAAACCTTGCGCAGCTGCAATATCTGCCGCCTTTCCTCAATGTCCCCAATGCGGTGGAAAGCGGGAAGATCAGCGACGATGATTTTTCCTACACGCTGCGCGCCGCATACGAGATTACCGACAGTCTCAACGGCTACCTCTCCTATGCCACCGGCTACAAGGCGCCTTCGGTCAATCTGTCGCGCGACAGCCGCCCCTTCGCCTATGACCGGGCCGCGATCGAGGCGGGGGGCCTTTCGGTCACCAACCTGACTTATGGCGGGCGCTACGCCGAGGCGGAGGATTCGAAAGTTTTGGAGCTCGGCCTGAAAGGTGATTTCGGTCCGACCAACTTCACCTTTGCGCTGTTCCGCCAGACAATCACCGGTTTCCAGTCGAACATCTTCACCGGCACCGGTTTTTTCCTGACCAATGCGGGCAAGCAGCGGGCGACGGGTTTCGAGTTCAATGGCTCGGTACGCCCGGTCGAACCGCTGAAACTCGGCATGGCGGTCACATATTTGGACAGCAAGTATGTCGACTTCCCGATTTCGGGCGTTGGCGATCTTTCAGGGTCCGATGTTGCGGGCGTTCCGCCGATCTCGGCAACGTGGAGCGCGGAATACACTCATGAATTCGGCAGCGGCGATGCCCTGATCGCGCGCGGCGACTATCACTATGAAAGCGACGTGACGATTGTAGAAGGGCTGCCCGGCTTCAACGGTCTCGGCCAGGATGCGGCGATTGCCGCCTCCAACCAGTTCAAGCGCAGCGTCAACGACGTGAACGCATCGCTCACTTATGCGATGTCGAACGGCCTGTCGCTCAGCGTATGGGGCCGCAACCTCCTGAACGATCGTTATCTGCTGTCGATTTTCGACACGCCGATCCAGCCGCTGTCGATCTCTGGCTATCCCAGCCAGCCGCGTACTTACGGTGCGACCGCGCGCTACAAGTTCTGATTTCAAGCGCCGCGCATCTTTCAAGGTTCAGGAAAAAAGGGGTCGCACTCATCGGGGTGCGGCCCTTTTTTGCTTTTCCGACAAGGGCGTAGTATTTCGGGTGGAACTGCCATTGGGGGATGGTTTTTGAACTACGCACTCGAACCTTTTTTTCGCTACTTTTCTCTATGGGGCCGTTCCACGCGGAGGGAATTGTGCGGATTGCACCTCTTTGTCTAAGCGATCTACGTCATGGTCATTCTGGCTAGCGTCGCAATGCGCGCGCTGTTCAAGGGCAGAGAACTGGATGGCGGCGGCCCGACGGAGGGTAACAACGACCATGGACCCGATCCGCGTTTTTAAAATTCACAGCCAAATTCGCGCACGCCTTGCGCCCGAAGGGAGACCAACATGGAATGGATGATATTGCCGTATAAGCGCTACGCCGAGTTTTCCGGCCGTTCGCGGCGGATGGAATACTGGATGTTCCAATTGTTCATCATGCTTGTCTATGTCGCATGGTTCGTACTGCTTTTGGTCAGCGCGGGCGGGAATCTGGAAGATCCCGCGGCTTCGAACACGATGGGCGGGATTCTCGTAGTGCTGATCATCGTATTTGCGCTGGGCTCGATCATTCCCAGCCTTGCCGTGACGATCCGGCGGCTTCACGACACGGATCGATCGGGGTGGTGGGTGCTGATTTCCTTTGTCCCCGTAATCGGCCCTCTCGTACTGCTTTACTTCATGTTCATCGAGGGAACCCACGGCCCCAACAGCTATGGCCCCGATCCCAAGGAAGGCCTGCCGCGCGGCGTTTAGGCTAAAGGCTGCGCAGCGCCCGCGCGGGGCGCGCCGACAGTACCGGGAGCGAGGCGGCACTTGCCGACAGCACGATAAGCGCCGCCCCGCCGCCCAGAACGGCAAGGACTGCTGGTACATCGGGCCGGAAGGGAAACTCGAACATCCGGTCGATAACGAACCAGCCAGTCGCCATGCCGATGCCCAGCCCGATCACGCCGAGCACCGCGGCCAACAGGACGTACCGGATGAGCAGCGCGCCCAGCAGCTGTTTGCGGCTGGCGCCAAGGACCCGCAGGATCACTGTGTCATAAGTCTCGCGCGCACGCGCCGCGGCAATCGCCCCTAACAGCACGGCCAGCCCGGCCAGAACGGCAACGCTCGCCGCGGCAAGAATGGCGGCGGAAAGGCTGGAGAGGATCTCTCGCGCCTGCGTCAGCACGCCGCCGATCTCGATCACCGAACTGGTCGGAAAATCGCGGACCAAGGCCCGCAGCAATGTCCCGCTTTCACCCCCGCCGGGCAGCACGATTGAGGCAGACAGGTTATGCGGCGCATCGTCGATCGCACCGGGGGCGAATACCAGGACATAGTTGAACCCCATGTCATCCCACTCGATCCGGCGCAGAGAGGCGATGGTTGCCTCACGCTCAACTCCCAGCAGACCGACCACCAGCTTGTCACCGACCGACAGGTCGAGCGCGCTGGCAAGATCCTCGTCGATGGAAACAAGCGGCTTTCCGCCATAGTCCGCTGGCCACCAATCCCCCTCGGTCACGACATTGCCCGCGGGAAGATCGGCGGAATAAGTAAGCCCCCTCTCACCGCGAAGCGCCCATGCACCTTCCGGAATGTCCTCCAGATCGCTGACCCGGATCATCGCGCCTTTCGGCCCATAGGCAAGGATCGCGCCGCGCATTGCCGGCACGGTTCGCACCTGCGCGCCGGGTGCCTCGGCCTCTATCGCGTCGCGAAAATCCCTTTCCGCATCACGCGGTAGGTCGAGCACGAAGTAATCGGGCGCCTTTTCCGGCACGGTGCCATCGATATAGGCATCGAGGCTTGTCTGGATCGCGGCAATCGCGGCAAAAGCGGCCAGGCCAAAGCCCAGCGCCGTTACCAAGGCAACCGTTGGCGCACCGGGACGGTCGAGCGCGGAAATACCCATGCGAAGCGAAAGCGCACCGCGCATACGCGGAAGCCTTGCGGCCAGAACCCGCACGCCTGCGCCGATAAGCCCGAGAAAAGCGAGGACCGCGGCGGTCGCGCCGAGAAAGCCCGCAGTCAGCACCCGCTCATGCGCGGTGACAAGGGCAAGCAGGACAATCCCCGCCAGCCCAAGCCCGACCGGCAAGGCCGCCTTGCGCCAAAGCCCGACCGGCGGTGCGATGCGCGCGCGCAGCAGGGCCATCGCGGTCACCGAGCGCGCGACCGTAAGCGGCGGCGCCGAAAACACCAGCGCCACGAGCAGGCCGAAAAGCGCCGCGCGAAGCAGCGCGAGTGGATCGATCACGAAAGCGGCCTCCACCGGCAGGAACCCCTTGAGCAGCCACGCCAGCCCCGGCACCGCGATCACGCCCACGGCCAGCCCCGCGCCGATCCCGACCAGAGAGGCGGCGACCACTTGGGCAAGGTGAATCCGCAGCACGTCCCCGCTCGTCGCGCCCAGCACCTTTAACGTCGCAATCGTCCCGCGCCGCCCTTCAAGCCATGACGAAACCGCGCCAGCAATGCCGATACCTGCGATGACAAGCGCGGCAAGGCCGACAAGGCCGAGAAACTGACCCATGTTTGCCATCAACCGGTCCGCCCCCGGCGAAGCGCGGTCGCGCGTACGGGCCGACCAGCCGCCATCGGGGAACTGCGTCTTGAACCGCTCTACCGCCGCATCCACGTCCGCGCCCGGCGGCAGCGCCACGCGGTATTTTGCCCGTGTCATGGATCCGAACTGGACAAGGCCGGTGCGTGCCAGTGTCGCTTGCGAAATCAGAACCGGCGCGCCCAGTGCGAAACCTTCGGACAGGCGGTCCGGTTCGCTGGCGATCACGCCGCCGATGCTCACCTGCGCCTCGCCCAGCTTGATCGTATCGCCCACCGACACATCCAGACGGTCCAGCACGCCCTTGTCGACCCATGCGCTTCCCAATGGCGGCGCACCGACCGTGCGGCCGCCGGCCAGTGTCATTGCACCGTACAGCGGCCAATTATCGTCCACCGACTTGAGCTGCACCGGCGAAACCGCGCCGCCGGGGGCAGCGGCCATCGCCTGGAGCCGCATCCCGCTCGACACCCGGCCAAGCGCGCGAATTGCGGCAAGCTCGTCCGCGCTCGCCTCTCTTGCGTAAATGCTGAATTCGGCGTCCCCGCCAAGGATCGCCTGCCCCCTGTCGGCAAGCTGGTCGCGTATCGCGGTTTCCAGCGTGCCAATCGCGGCCAGTGCGCCGGCGCCGAGGAACAGGCAGATCACCAGCAGGCGCAGGCCGCGAAACCGCCACGAAAAATCGCGCGATGCCAATCGCAGCGCAGTGCGCCAGCGGGATAGCGCCGCCATCATGCCGAACGCGTGTCGGATGCGATCCGGCCGTCCGCCATTTCCAGAACCCTTTCGCACCTTTCAGCAAGGGCAGGATCGTGCGTGATGAGGAACAGGGTCGCCCCGGTTTCTCCCCGCCGGGAAAAGAGCAGATCGACAATCTGCGCGCCCGTTGCACTGTCCAGATTGCCGGTCGGTTCATCCGCGAAAAGCAGCGGCGGCTGCGGCGAAAGCGCGCGGGCGATTGCCACGCGTTGCTGTTCCCCGCCCGAAAGCTGCTGAGGATAATGGTCCATCCGGTGCGCAAGGCCCACGGCGTGCAATTCCTTACGCGCCGTGTCAAAGGCATCGTTCCGCCCCGCCAGTTCCAGCGGAATCGCCACGTTTTCAAGAGCGGTCATTGTCGGCAAAAGGTGGAAAGCCTGCAGCACGATTCCGATCCGCCCGCGCCGCGCCCGTGCCAGCGCATCCTCCGACAGGCCGGAAAAATCCTCTCCCGCCACGCTCAGCATACCGCTCGTCGCTCGCTCTAACCCCGAGAGAAGCGCCATGAGCGAGGACTTGCCCGAACCCGATGGTCCGAGCAGGGCAACGGTCTGACCCTTGGGCACGACAAGGTCGATGCCCTTCAGGATCGACACAGGCGCCCCGGCGCTGCCCAGTTGCAGCATAAGGTCCTGTGCGAAGATGGCGTTTTCGGGCGATGCGTCGATGTGGCTTTGCATGAAGCCCGTTAGATTGGCATGGATGCGCCAAGCTGCAAGGAAATTGAATATGCGCAAGACGATGGCGCTCGCCGCCGCTCTCTTTCTGTCGGCCTGCGGGCAAAGCGAAAGCGGCAGCACCGCGTCCGCCGCCGCCGACAATGGCCCGGTGGGAAAGCCGGTGCTGGTGCTCGCCTTCGGGGACAGTCTTTTCGCGGGATACAACCTTACCCGCGCGCAGGCCTATCCCTCTCAGCTTGAAATGGCGCTCAGGGAAAGAGGGATCAACGCCCGGATCCAGAATGCGGGTGTATCCGGCGATACGACAGGGGCGGGACGCCAACGATTGTCCTTCGTACTCGATTCCATGACGACACCGCCCGATATCGCGCTTGTCGAACTGGGCGCGAACGACATGTTGCGCGGGCTTTCCCCGGCCCAGGCACGCGGCAATCTCGATGCAATCATGGCAGAGCTGGACCGCCGGGACATCGACATCGTGGTGATGGAGATGCGCGCCGCGCCCAATCTGGGCAGCGACTATCGCAGCGAGTTTGACGCGATCTTCCCTGATCTGGCTGACAAGTACGATGCCGATCTCGTCCCTTTTTTCATCGAACCGCTGCTGACGGACCGCTCGCTCGTCCAGAACGACCAGGTTCACCCCACAGCAGAAGGGGTGAAAGCGATGGTTTCGCACTCCGTCGATGAAATCGCCGACGCGATCGAGGACTGACCGGTCAGGACAATCGCTCGGCGTTGCCGCCCGTGACAAGCCATGATGCCGGCTCGCCGGGCAGGCTGGCAAAGGGCTCAGCCTCGGTCCCGGTCATCCAGACCTGCGCCGCGGTTTGCGCCAGCCGTTCGTAAAGCGCGGCGCGGCGGTCCGGGTCGAGATGGGCCGCCACTTCGTCAAGCAACAGCACGAGCGGACGCGATCCCGCGGCAATCGAGGCATGGGCCAGCGTAATCGCGATCAGCATCGCCTTTTGCTCTCCCGTCGAACATTCCCCTGCCGCGCGGCCCGATCCCGCCATGGTCACGGCAAGATCGTCCCTGTGCGGTCCGATCAACGTGCGCCCTGCCCCGCGGTCGGACGCGCGGCCCTTTTGCCATGCCTCGGCCAATGCCTGCGCATCGCCGGGCGCGGCCGGATCGATGGCGAGAAGCGGCTTTGCAAATGGAGCATCGGGGGTGCTGGCCAATTCTTCGGCAAGACGCGCGACCGTGTCGGCGCGTGCGGACACGATGGCCGCGCCCGCCTCTGCCATTTCCTTTTCAAGCGAGTCGAGCCAGACGGGATCGGGCCTTTGGTCCCCGCCCATCAAACGGTTGCGTTCGCGCAGCGCCTTTTCATAACGGCCCGAATGGACGGCAAAACCGGGATCCAGAGCAAGAACCATCCGGTCGAGGAAACGGCGGCGATTGCCCGCACTGTCCGTGAACAATCGGTCCATCGCCGGGGTAAGCCATCCGATCGACAACCATTCGGCAAGACGAGAAGCAGGAAGCGGAGCGCCAGAGGCTTGCACCACGCGCCGCCCCGGCGCATCGATGCGCAGCGCCGTGCCGATCCGAACCGGCGTCACGCCGCTGATCAGATCGGCCCCGATGGCGAAGCCGCCATGCGCGCCTTCGCGGGCCATGTCGGAAAGCTGGGCCCGGCGCAGTCCCCGTCCCGGTGAAAACAGCGAGAGCGCCTCCAGCACATTGGTCTTGCCCGCGCCGTTGGCCCCGATCAGCAGGTTAAAACGCCCCGCGCCTTCCAAACGGGTGGCCGCGTGATTGCGGAAATCGGAAAGGCGAATGCGGTCGAGCACGGTGGATCACCGCTTAGGATCGCGCCGCATCAAGAGCAAAGCGAAAAGCCGATGCCGAATGTTGGTGAAATTTCCCAATATTATGAGTTTGCCGCGCTTAGGTGGCACCGTTCATATTTTCAAACTGTTGAATAATAACATTATTTAAAATTGGCACGGTCCCTGCAATCATTCTGGCATAGGCCGCAAACGCAGGCCAGAAGTAACAAACAAGGGGACATGACATGGAAAAGTTTTCTGATTTCGTATCGCAGGCGACCGCAAGTCTGGCCGCGATCTCGCTGACCTTCGCCGCCATCGCGGTGACTGTCGCGCCCGTCAACTTTACCGCTCCGCCGGTTGCAGCGCAGGAGATGATGGCGTGAGCAACGTAACCAACCGCGGCAGCGGCTCCCCGCGCAAGTTCCAGCTCGACAAGCCCAACGGCAAGCTGATGGGCGTGTGCGCAGGGATCGCCGATTATTTCAATATCGACGTGACACTCGTCCGTATTCTCTGGGTCGTTGGGGCCCTGGCCGGTTTTGGCTCGCTGATCCTTGTATATATCTTGATCGGGCTGATTGCCGACTAAGGCAATCGGGCAAGGATTGGCGGGTCAGTCCGTCTTTGCGAAGGGGGAAAAATCGGTGTCGGTATCATAGACATCGACCCCTTCGCGCCGTTTGAGCCAGCCGACCGCCACGTATGTCACGGGCGTCAACAAGGCTTCCCAGCTTACTTTCAGCACCCATTGGGTCAGCGCCACCCACATCACCTGCTCTCCCGTCCACCCCGCCGCGGCATAAAACGCGAGCGGGTAGAAGATAAGGCTGTCCACGCCCTGTCCAACGACGGTCGACCCGATCGTCCGGCTCCACAATGCCTTGCCCTTCGTCCAGATCTTCATCCGGGCAAGGACATAGGAATTGACGAATTCGCCGGCCCAGAACGCGATGATCGATGCACCGGCAATGCGCCACGCTTGCCCAAAGAC
>Ga0316207_10003161_pt1 | contig 15750 bp, 17 predicted proteins | sample 6weekpyrite_MG_FD_204943 | JGI IMG/M metagenome (GOLD analysis project Ga0316207, IMG submission 204943) | Microbial mat bacterial communities from mineral coupon in-situ incubated in ocean water Damariscotta River, Maine, United States -... | ecosystem: Environmental > Aquatic > Marine >... | reverse complement strand
CCATAAAAATAGATCCGAACATAAATGATGAGATCAATTTGATCATTGGCTGGTATGTCCATTTTACAAGTAAAATGATTCCAGACCCTATCAAAGAGGTCGCAAAGGTATACGAAATTATCTCTAGCAAGCCAAAACTATGGGGAATATAGATGAAGTTTGCAATCAAGATATCAAAAACAAGAAAAATTGCAAAACAAATTGCAATATAACGAATGGTTTGAAACTGCTCAAAGCACTCAGAGATTTTAACCTCTTCGGTGATAAGACACTTCATGTCAGAAAAGTTGGCATCCTTTAATGACTTCTCTTCACAAATAAAAAAAACAAAAAGACTGAAAAAAAGCCCTCCACCTATCAATAACATTACTGTACCCATGAGTAGATCCTTGTGTGAATTTTGTATAACAAATTATTATATCATACTAAAACGAATATTCACTATTTATATGGAACTTTAATATGGATGAAGTGCATGGACCTTCTGTTAGTAGGTCTGATTTTTGAAAAACGGTTCGGTACCCGTTGCCTTTTACAGCAAATAGTGTTAGAATGATAGTACTTAACCCAATAAATAAAAAAGATATAGATATGAAAACAGTAATTGAACAACTTAATGAAAAGATCGAGGCAATGGTCTCGCATTATGATACGATGAAAAATGAAAACGAGGCTTTACGCAATGAACTTGTCAGTGTAAAAGCACAGAGCGAAGTTAAAAACAGTGAGATTAAAAAACTTGAAGAAGAAAATGCGCTTAAAGATATCGAGATAGAAGAGATCGTTAAAAAGATCGAGTCGGCCTTAGGATGAGTAAAAAGATAACTCTGACAATAAACGGGAGCCGTTTTGATATCGATCTAGAAGACAGCTTTGCCGCCTATATGGAAAAAGATCTTGAAGAGAAGTTTAACGTACATGGAAACAATGATATTAAGACACTTCTACAAGCCTATGTGAAGAAAAATCATGAGACTTTTGAAGCAGAGCAGATGCTTTATACCACACTAAAGAAAATGTAGAGTAAACCGTCTATTAGCCTTATTAAAGGCATTGAAATCAAGTTGAAATATTAAGTACCCTATAAGTAAAACTGATTTACAATGATGTCAAGGTTACAAGAGTGACCCATATTTTAAAACAAGGAGTAAACCATGAAAAGAAGTGGTTTTACTATGATCGAATTGATCTTCGTTATCGTTATCCTAGGTATTTTGGCAGCAGTTGCCATTCCAAAACTTGCAGCAACACGTGATGATGCTCAAATCTCTAAGATGGCATCAAATCTTTCAGCTGCACTTGCAGATGCTAGTGCGTATTACACATCTCAAGGTAATGCAAATTGGAATGCAAATAACTGGGAAGATGTAACGAATGTTCAGTTTGAAGAATCAGCTCCAGGTGCTACAAATGCTATTGTAGGTGCTGTAACATTACAAGACGCACCAGGCGCTGCTGGTAATGTATGTTTTACAATTACTGGAATTACTGATGGAAATATGACAATTCGAGCTGCTGCTGCAGGTACAAGTGTGATATGTACTGGTGCATTAGAATTAGCAGGTCCGATTGCTGAAATCGCTGCTCCAGGTAAGATGCACTCATTTGGTGGTGTAGGTGTTGTACGCTAAATAGTTCTCTTAAACTGTTTTCTCAAGCATTAGCTTGAGAAAAGGTTTATTCCAATAAAGGAATGACGATGAAGAGCGCATTTACGATGATAGAACTCATTTTTGTAATTGTTATACTGGGCATATTAAGTGCAGTGGCCATTCCAAAGCTGAGTGCAACAAGAGATGATGCAATGATTTCGAAAGCCGCACATATAATTTCAACTTCCGCAACTGAAGTTCAATCTTATGCTGCCTCTCAAGGAAGTGTAAACCAAGACCTCTCGACAATGTCAAACTTGATTTTAGGTGCAGTGGTTCAAAATGAAGCAACATTGGATATAGTAAATTCATTAGTAGATTTCAAGATGGGATCTCGAGATGATTGCATTACAATGGCAGTGGTTGGTGTCACGGATATGAATTTAACTTTAACATTTGGTGCTCCCGGTGATGCTTTATGTGATAGTTTACAGGGTATGTTTGATACATCAGTTAATGTTATGCCATTAAGAGGAGAATATGTTGTACGTTAAAAGAAAAGCGTTTACGATGATAGAACTAGTTTTTGTAATTGTTATTTTAGGTATTTTAGCAGCTGTTGCTGTTCCGAGATTTACTGCAACACGTGATGATGCACAAGTTTCAAAAGGCCGCTCTGATATTTCTGCTATTCGTTCAGGAATAGTTACGGAGAGACAGGGAAGACTTTTTAGAGGTCAGAATATGTTTATTAGTAGACTAGATGCAAATGTCGCAACTAACACAGCCGGAGTAATGTTATTCGATAATAATGGTTCAGCTGCCAATACAATATTACAGTATGGTATTGCAACTGGAGCTGTTAATGAAAATGGACATTGGATAAAGACGGGTCCCGCTACTTATGACTACCGTATTATGGGTGTATCTGTAAGATTTAGTTATGTCCAAGGCACGGGGACCTTTGATTGTGCTGCAACAGTTGTAAATAATGTTGATTACTGTGCTATATTAACTGATTAATTGTTTTACTACAAGATCTCTCTCTTAGGCTCACCTCTTGAGCCTTTGACTTATTCCTCTTCAAAGAAATATCAGAATTTAGACTTTGTCACTGTTCCTCTACATAAAAAGGAAAAAGAGGGTATTCTTCTAGAATGTGTCTCAAAACCTGACTTTGAGAGTTTAGAGATCATTGGAGATGATGGATTTTCACTGAGTCACGAACATTACCGTTTTGCAAAATTTATTAGTGAATATTATTTTTGCTCACTGGGTGAGGCGTTTTCTCTTTTCTCCCCTTCTAATAATTTTGTGTCTTGGAGCTCAGACTTAGAACTTAATGAATCATCTATTTTACTCTCTAGAAAACAGAAAGATTCTCTGTCTGAATTAAAAAAGCATAAGGTCTCTCTTCTTTTCGGTGACACAGGTTCAGGTAAGACCGAAATCTACATGAAATGGTTTGAAGAGGTCTTATCTCAGGACAAAAGGGTCTTGATGTTGATGCCTGAGATATCTTTGACACCACAGATGCAGATTCGTTTGGAAGAGCATTTCGGTGACTCGGTTGTTATGTGGCATTCCAAGTTGACAAAGAAACAAAAAGAGAAGGCACTTGAAAAGATATATGATGGTTCTGCTCGTGTAATAGCAGGAGCACGTTCGGCACTCTTTTTACCGATTGAAGATTTGGGTTTGATCGTTGTAGATGAAGAACATGACGACTCTTACAAGGCTTCATCTAGACCGCGTTACAATGCTCGTGACATGGCAATATATTACGCAAAAATATTAGATATTCCTGTCTTGTTGGGGTCTGCAACACCGTCACTCTCTTCGTATGTAAAGTTTCCGCATGTTCGTCTCAAAGGTGGGCACTTTAATCAGACTCGGCGCTACGTATATGAACCGCATATAGAAGAGATTACTCCCATCATAGAAGAAGCGGTAACAAAGACTGCTGCAAAAAAAGAGCAATCCATGCTCTTTCTGCCGACACGGGCAAACTTCAAATACATGATCTGCGATCATTGCGGTTATACCTACAAATGCCCTTATTGTGATGTCGGGATGAGTCTGCACAAGTTTTCCCGGCGTGTAAAATGTCATTATTGCAATTTTCAAGAGCCCATTCCGCAGACCTGTCCGGAGTGTAAAAGTGGAAATCTTCTTTCTTCTAGATTAGGTACAGCCGAAGCAGTGGAATATTTTGAAGAAAAATATCCGGACTTGAGAGTTGCTCAGTTTGACAGAGATAAGATAACCACACAGAAGAAACTCAAAGCACTGCTCAGCTCGTTTAACAGTGGGGAAATTGATCTACTAATCGGAACACAGATGCTCTCAAAGGGACATGATTATCATGATGTGACATTAGCCGTTATTCAAGGTATTGACAATATCTTACAGATGAGTGACTACCGAGCAAGGGAAAAAGCGCTTTCTCTTTTAATCCAGATTGCAGGACGGAGCGGACGAAAAAAAGATGCGATTGTACTGGTACAGAGTTTTTATCAAGAGTTTTTTGAGCCTTATATTAACAGGTATGAAGAGTTTTTGGAAGAAGAGAAAGAGTTTAGAAAAGAGCTCTATCCTCCCTATAAAAAACTTTCCCGACTTAGTTTTTCCCATATAAAGAAAGATACGGCGAATAATAAGATGAATGAAGTCCTTCAAAGGCTATATACCGTGCCCAATATTGAGATAGTAGGGCATGGACCCTCACCTATAGAGAAGATTGCGAATAAGTTTCGTTTTCAGATCTTGCTGCGTGCAGATAAGAGTACTGACCTTATCAAAGCGATCAAAGCAAGCAAGAACAGCTTGTGTGAAGTGGACATGGACCCTATTGACTTTGTGTAGAAAACTTTTTATTTTATAAAACAAGTACGATTTGTTTTACTGAGAAAACTATAGCTAGCGACTAGCCGTTGGATGCAAGCTCATTTTTACCTATAAAAAGATAGAATCCTTTTATGATAAAACGCTATGAGACTAAAAAAATTTATGTAGGTGATGTTGCAGTTGGAGGAGATGCTCCAATCTCTGTACAGTCGATGACCTATTCTGAAACGGCCAATGTAGCTGCAACGGTTGAACAGATCAACAGACTGCATTTTGCAGGATGTGATATTGTCCGTGTAGCTGTGCCCAATGAAGCCGACGCACTGGCATTAAAAGCGATTAAAGAGCAAATATCTCTTCCTTTAGTCGCAGATATCCACTTTAATTATAAACTTGCATTGATCGCGGCAGAGAGTGTGGATTGTATCCGTATTAATCCGGGAAACATCGGTGAGAAATCTAGAGTAAAAGACATCGTAAAAGCTTGTCAGGCACGTAATATTCCTATTCGAATTGGTGTTAATGCAGGGTCTTTGGAAAAAGAGTTCGAAGACCGTTATGGGCAGACGGCAGAAGGTATGGTAGCCTCTGCGGATTATAATATAAAATTCTTGGAAGACTTGGGCTTTGATGATATCAAGGTCTCACTCAAGGCTTCAGATGTAGACCGTACAGTGGATGCTTACCGCATGTTACGTCCAAAAAACAATTATCCTTTTCATCTTGGGGTGACGGAAGCGGGGACTATTTTTCATGCAACGATCAAAAGTGCTATCGGTTTGGGAACACTTTTACTCGATGGTATCGGAGATACTATGCGCGTCTCTATCACGGGTGAACTTGAAGAAGAGGTCAAAGTAGCAAAGGCTATTTTAAAAGATTCAGGGGCTGCAAAAGAGGGCTTGAATATCATCTCTTGTCCGACCTGTGGACGCATTGAAGCTGATTTGGTTACGGCAGTTGCCGAGATAGAAGAGAAGACAAAACATATTAAAGCACCTTTAGATGTTTCGGTTATGGGCTGTGTAGTTAATGCTATAGGCGAGGCAAAGCATGCTGATGTTGCTATTGCGTATGGAAAAGGTTCAGGTCTTGTTATGGTCAAGGGCGATGTTGTTGCGAGACTAAATGAAGATGAACTGGTTGACAAGTTTATCGAAGAGGTCGAAAAAGCGGCTGATGAAAGTGCAAAGGAATAGAACTTTAGATGGAAGAGACCTTATATAACATCAACATTGAACGTTCTGTCCTAAACTCTATCATTTTTGAACCTTCCCAGTTTGAAGATGTCGAAGCGAAGTTAAAAACTGACGATTTTTATCTTCCTGCACATCAAGAGATCTATACCGCGATGATTGAACTGCACAGAGAATCTCATCCTATAGACGAAGAGTTCATCAAGAAACGCTTGAATGCAAAAAAGCGTTTTGACGAGGCCGTTCTTCTTGATATCTTATCTTCAAATCCAATCTCAAATACCATAGCCTATGTCACCGAGATAAAAGACAAGGCGGTTAAACGTCATCTCTTGACCTTGACAACTGAGATCAAGCGTGTAACAGTGGAAGAAGATCTTCCTAGTGCAGAAGTGGTTGATATTGTTGAAAAAAAGCTCTATGAGATAACTCAGGCTAATGAAAATATAGACTTTAAAGATTCTCAGACGGTTACCTTTGATACGATGGAATATATCAAAGAGATGAAAGCCCGTGGTAATTCTGTACTTGTCGGTGTTGATACAGGCTTTGCAGAACTTAATAAGATGACAACGGGATTTGGTAAGGGTGATCTTATTATCATTGCGGCCCGTCCTGCTATGGGTAAGACCTCTTTTGCTTTGAATATTGTTTTAAATCAGATGGTTCATGGCAACGGTGTGGCCTTTTTCTCTCTTGAAATGCCGGCTGAGCAGTTGATGTTGCGTCTCTTGTCTGCACACACTTCAATCTTTTTACAAAAACTTCGTGTCGGTGACTTGAATGATGAAGAATGGTCACGTTTGAACGCGAGTCTGGACATGATGAATAATTCTAAACTCTTTGTAGACGATGGGGCAGGGGTGACGATCAATCAGCTGCGTTCTAAACTACGTAAACTCAAATCTCAACATCCTGAAATTCAGATGGCTGTGATCGATTATCTACAGATCATGCAGACTCCGGGACGGGACAGACAGGCAGAAGTCTCTGAGATATCACGTGGACTAAAAATGCTTGCACGTGAACTAGAGATGCCAATCATTGCGTTGTCTCAGCTAAACCGTGGGGTAGAGTCACGTAATGATAAACGTCCGATGCTGAGCGATATCCGTGAATCGGGTGCTATAGAACAGGATGCAGATATTATCATGTTTGTCTACCGTGATGATGTCTATCTTTACAAAGAGGAAAAAGAGCGTGAAAAGGCGGCGAAGGCTGAGGGTAAGGAGTTTACCTCGACCTATATAGAAAAAGAAGAAGAAGAGGCCGAGATTATTATCGGAAAACAGCGTAATGGTCCTACCGGTCATGTCAAGCTCCTCTTCCAGAAAAAGTTGACGCGCTTTGTCGACGCTCCGGCCTTTGGCGGTGTTGAAATCTCTTTTGAGAATGTTCAGGCTACAGAAGCACAGATGGATATTGGGAATGAAAGCGTCTCCCTTCCTCCTATCTAAGACAGAACTTTTTCTCTCCTATCGCGATAAGGTTCTTGCCTTATTTCTCTTATCTCTTCTATTTTCTATTTCCCTGGTCTTTGAATACAAACACTATAAACAACTTACCGAATTTGATGATTATATCACGACCGTATGGGTAGAAAAACAGTATAGGAAAAAAGATTATTGGGTCTTGAAACATCAAAGTACAGAGGGTTTCTCTTTTTATACAAGCTCAAAAGAGAATTTAAAAGATTTAGAAGGACATTATCTAAGGGTAAGGCTCTTTACCACTAAGATAGATTTTCTCTCTTATCTGAAAGGTTTTTATGTACCGACGCAGATGCTCTCCCTTTTACAAGAAAAAGAACAACGTTATGTATTGATGCAAAGTCTGGAAAAATTGCATACACCTACAAGTGCTCCTTTGTATAATGCTCTGTTTTTTGCCGGCTCGATTCCGATTAACTTGCGTCATCAACTCTCAGCTTTAGGTATTAATCATCTTTTGGCTATCAGCGGGTTTCATTTAGGAGTTCTGAGTTTTTTGCTCTTTTTTATTTTAAAGTTAGTCTATAAGCCTATTCAAGGAAGGTTTTTTCCTTATCGAAATGCACATAGGGATATTGCCCTTCTTGTTTTAACTCTTTTGTTTGGCTATTTATACTTTTTAGACTTTGTTCCTTCTCTTTTACGTGCTTATGCTATGAGTGCTTTCGCCTATTTTTTGTATGACAGAGGAATCAAGATACTCTCTTTTAGTTCGCTGTTTTTGGTGGTGATATTTTTGATTGCTTTATGGCCAAAGCTTATTTTTGCCGTAGGTTTTTGGTTTTCTGTGGCGGGAGTCTTTTATATCTTTTTATTTTTACACCACATGAAGGAATTAAAACCTTGGCAGAGTTTTATCTTGCTTCATCTTTGGGTCTATCTTGCTATGTTGCCTGTTGTGCATTATTTCTACGGGAGTTTTTCCTATTATCAGCTCTATTCGCCATTGTTAACGATGTTATTCATACTGTTTTATCCCTTAGCCCTCTTACTGCATCTATTTTCTTTAGGATTTATACTTGACCCTATTGTAGACTCTCTCATTGTACTTAACATCGAGGTTACTCAGGTTTTTACCTCATTTTGGATTTTAATCTTTTATATCTTTGTCAGCCTTTTGGCTATTGTCTACAGGTTGGCCTTTTATCTTCTCGGCCTCTTCAGCTTTTTGTTCTTGGCTTACTTTTTCTATAGTGTAGCAAAGCTTTAAACCGTAGATAAAAATTATCCATGAGAGATAGACCCATAAAAAGAAGAAGATTAGGGTGGAAAATGAACCGTAGATCGTAGCATAGGTCTGATTGTGTAAAACATAAGAGACAAAGCTTATCTTTGCCAAATACCAGGTCAGTGAAACGGTAAAAGAACTGATTCCTGCAGAGCGGTTTGATACTTCCGTATTTGCCGATATTTTATAGATAAGAAAGAAGAGTGACCAGATGATGAGATAGGGTAAGAGTTCCAAGGTATTTAAGGCTCTGGTCAGATCATTTTGTCCTAAGTAGACCTGGAGTTCATTAGAAAGATAAAATGAGAAGACAAGAGCAATAGGCGTCAATGTGACAAGAGTCCAGTAAATAGTTAGCGATTCCCAAAAACCTCGAGGTTTTGTTTTAAATATCTTGTTGACGATGTATTCGAAGTTTTGAAAGAAGAGCATAGAAGAGACAATGATAGAGACAATACCAATGATACTCAGCTGCATTGAGTTTTGCATAAAACTGTCAATAAAGTTTGAAAAGGCATCTGAAGAAACAGGAAGGATATTATCCATGATAAAGGATTTTATATTGCTGTAAAAGGCATCAAAACTGGTTAAAGAAGTAGAGATAGACAAAACAATCAGCATTACGGGAACCAGGGTAAAAAGAGTATAAAAGCTTAGGCTTGAAGCATAAAAGGTGATGTCTTTATCAAATAAAGAGGTGATATAGGTGCGTATGATTTTATAAGAGAGTTGTATACTCTTAAGTCGTGAAGAAACATCCGCTTTGCGAAGTTCGTCTGTCTGTTTTGCAGAGATATCTGTTTCACAGACCACATTCGTTTGTTTTGGCATAACCATCCTTTGAGGTGATGGTTATTATAGCAAAAGAAAAAGAATGCTTCGGAATAAGTTGTTTACTTCAATCCCATTTTATGCGGGTTTAAAATATTGTTAGGGTCAAAGGCACTTTTGATAGTATTGAAAAGGTTCATCTCTTCATCTGTGAAGGCCATTCCCATGTAAGGTGCCTTGGCGATACCAATTCCGTGTTCACCACTAAGTGTTCCACCCAGATCAACAGTTGCTTGAAAGACCTCTTCGATAGCCTGATAAGCAATTTTTACCTGCTCGGGATCTGATCCGTCAACCATGACATTGGTGTGAACATTTCCATCACCCGTATGACCGAAGCAGGGGATGTTGATATTGTATTTTTCAGCGATGCCATTAAAGGCGGTCAACAACTCCGGCAAGACGGCGCGTGGAACAGTAACATCTTCATTAAGTTTTTTAGAACCGTAAATAGAGAGACATTGACTCGCATTACGACGGGCAAACCATAAGTCTGCTGCTTCGGCATCATTTTGTGCACGTTTAAACTCAGAACATCCGTTTTCTTTAAAGATACGCTCAATCAGGTCAAGCTGGAAGTTCAGATCATCTTCTAGGTTTCCATCTACGTCCGTGACCAAGATCGCACCTGCCTCAACAGGAAGCCCCTTGTTATAAGTCTGTTCAACTGCACGGATCGTCAAATTATCCAAAAACTCCATTGCAACAGGGGTAACACCGCCTGCCATTGTCTTATAAACCGCTTCCATAGCCTGCGTGACAGAGTCGAAGATTCCCATCGCTGTTTTGGTCAACTTCGGCTTGGAGAGAAGCTTGAGTGTGACTTCTGTTGTAACGGCCAGTGTTCCCTCGGAAGCGATCAAGATACCTGAGATATTATAACCTGCGACATCTTTAATGGTCCGTTTACCGGCTTTAATAATATCACCGTTGGGCAAAACGGCACGAATAGCCATAACATAGTCTTTTGTGATACCATATTTGGCTGCGCGCATACCACCCGCATTTTCATTCACATTTCCACCGATTGTCGAGTAGTCTTGACTGGCGGGATCCGGAGGATAAAAGAGACCAACCTCTTCTACGGCTTTTTGTAAGTCCATGTTGATAACACCGGGTTGCACTACGGCTACCATATTTTGCATATCGATCTCTAAGATCTTGTTCATATACCGCTCAAAGGCTAGAACAATTCCACCTTCAGAGGGAATAGCTCCTCCAGTAAATCCAGATCCTGCTCCTCGTGGAACGATGATAATCTGGTTTTCGTTACAGTACTTTAAGATATTAGAGATATCTTCTTCACTACGGGGAAAGAGTACTGCATCCGGTTCAAAGTGCTCACGTGTCGCATCATAGGAATAGGCGATAAGGTGCGCCTTATCTTCATAAATATTCTCTTCACCGACTATATTTTTGAAATGGTTGAAATGTTTTTTATCCATAGTATTATCTCCTATTAAGTTCTATTATTGTCTTAGTATCGACTTCTGTGATGGTTGTATTGTTCAACATTGTCTCTCTTACTGAATGATCTGTTCTATTGTACATTTTCTTTGTCCTCTTTGCTAATGATGCTCCATGAATCAAACCATGAACTCTCTTTTTTAGGCTGTCCCGCAGGTTTGTACTCTTGAACCCACTCGCTTTGAGGATTGTATCTGCTAAGCAGTTCTATATAATAAGGTGCATATTCTTCCAGCTCTTCATTGCCAGATCCAAACCAGTTGGCTTCGATATTTCGTATTCGGGTATAAAAAGGAAGCTGACTTTTCTCTGTTTTAAGCTGACTTGCCTCGCTTTTTAAGATTTTGAAGCTTTGACAGTCAACAGTGAGAATGGTATCTTCCAGTGAGAAATAGACAAGACCAATATTATTCGTTCTACAGGCGTAAGCAAAGTCTTCTTTGAGAGGGGTAGGGTGACCTTGCATGGACAAAACGGCAGTAAAGATATCAGGATGAACCCAGGTTCGTTCAGTGTGCGATAGCGTTAATGTTTTATAGATTTTTGAATTTGGCGAGATAAGAAGGGCCCTGTGATAGTTATATCCTAAAATGACCTCGTCCCCGACCTTCGCTTCCCACCTTCCACTAGGTAGGGCATTTTGTTCCAAAGCATGGATAGGCGTCATAGAAAGTGTAGTTGTCTCACCCTCGATACTTTTTACTTCCGTCCACGACAGAGCTGTAGAGTGTGACTTGTCAAACCAATGAACAATAACACCGTACATACCGACTTTGGCTTCTTGATGTGTTGGAATGGTGATAAGTTTTTTCTCTTTGTCAATAGAGGTGATACTTGTATGTATGGGAGCTGTGATGATAGCAAAGAGATGACTGCTTAAAAGAGTAATGAAAAAAAGTAAACGCATAAGTTCCTCTGTAATGTAATACGCAGATTATACGTTGAATACAATTAAAGACTAATTAGAATTTAAATTTTCCCAATTTAAGGGAGGATAAGTGAAGATAGGATACTCTTTTGAAATTTTTCAAGAGATAGAGAAGAGGTATATATAGACATGAATAGAATTTTTTTACTTCTTCTCCTTCCTGTTATCTTGTTTTCCTCTCAGGTTGAGTTTACAAAATGGGAAAACGGTGAATCTTTTTTAAACTTTTTAGTCAAACATAACCTTCCTCAAAAGATCTATTATAATCTTGATAAAAGTGATCAGACCATTACTGAAGAGATCTATGCCGGGGTCAATATCCAGATTATGCGAGATGATAACGCAAGCATAGAACAGGTCTTGATCCCTATCAGCGAAGAGTTGCAGCTGCATATCTATAAGGAAAAAGAGAAGTACAAACTTAAATCTACACCGATAGAGTACACGACTAAGCAAGAAGCCTTTACCGTTACTATTGAAAACTCGCCTTATTATGACATTGTTAAAGCGACCGGTTCAAAAAAGCTTGCGCATCAATTTGTGAATGCCTTTAAAAACTCTCTCAACTTTCGCCGCGATCTTCGCAAAGGTGATAGGTTGGTGATGGTATATGAGCAAAAGTACCGATTTGGCAAGGTCTTTAGTATGCCTGTATTACAGGTGGCAATGATAGAGATGCGCAAAAAGAAACATTATATCTATCTACATGAAGATGGTCGGTATTATGATGAGAAAGGAATAGAAGCTGAGGGCTTTATGCTTAACCGCCCTGTTAAAAATGCTCGTATCAGTTCAGGGTTCACATTAAGACGATATCATCCTATTTTAAAAAAATACCGTGCCCACCTTGGCGTTGATTATGCAGCGCGTCCGGGTACACCTATTAGAGCAGCAGGAAGTGGACGGGTTATTTTTGCCGGATACACCCGCGGGTATGGAAAACTCACAAAGATCCAGCACAGCGATGGTTATATGACGCTTTATGCACATCAAAGAGCCTTTAGAAAGGGTATAAGACGCGGTAAGTATGTCAAAAAAGGACAGACTATCGGTTATGTGGGCAGCACCGGCCTCTCTACGGGTCCGCATCTGCATTTTGGTTTGTATAAGAACGGCCATGCGCGAAACCCGGCACGTGTTATCCGGATTACGACAAACAAGCTCAAGGGCAAAAAGCTGACGGCTTTTAAAGATTTAAAAGAAGAGTATAATAAAACAGTTGAACTCCATTTAGCAGCGCAGACAGAGGCTAGGCAAATGATGGCTTTCTCAAATATCTATTATTTAAATAGTGAAAACTTTACATTGATGAAGAGTAGGGATATGAATGAATCGCTTTAATGAGATGATGCACTCCTTTGAAGCTTATTTACATGACCCTGAAGAGAGTACACTGCACCCCAGTGATATAGCCTATCTTCTTAAAAAAGTCCGTAACAAAAAGAGTAAAGAAGAATTTCTTGAACTTCTCAGTCAGATACCTCATGATGTTTTGGGTGAAGTTTTACTTGAACTGCCTGAAAAGATCAAAGATGAAGCGCTTGAAGCACTTTCGACGGAAGAACTGGCTAGGGCGATTGAAGACCTTGAATCAGATGATGCAACCGATCTTGTACAAGATCTTGATGATCTTGATATAGATAAGTCAGAAGCAGTTGTCGCGCATCTTGATGAAGATGACCGTGAAGACATTGACAAGCTTCGCCGCTATGAAGAGAACCAGGCAGGTGCGTGGATGCAGACTGAGCTTTTTGATGCAAAGATTGAGGAAAGTGTGCAAGATTCAATCGACAGGTTGAAAAGACTTAAGACTGAGGGTGAACTTGAAAATATTTATCAACTTTTCCTTGTTGACGACAATCACAGACTATTGGCAGGTATCTCTCTAGAAGATCTTATCATTATGGATTTTTCCAGACAGTTTAAGGACATTTTAGCCGAAGATGAATACCATTTTCTTTCGGTAGAAGCGACGGAAGATATAGATGATGTTGCTAAAATGTTTGAACAATATGACCTTTCTGTTCTACCGGTATTGGACTGGCAGGGTAAGTTGATCGGACGTATTACTGCGGATGATATCTATGATGTTATGGAAGAGAAGGCGACGGAACAGATCTATAATCTTGCCGGTGTAAATGATGAAGCAGAACAGGAAGAAAAACTTGTCGGAGTCTTTAAGAACCGTGCTTCATGGCTTGGTGTGAACTTGATAACAGCGATTATAGCTTCGATTGTCATTGGACTTTTTGACGAGACCTTGGCCGCTTTTATTCCCCTGGCTATCTTAATGCCAATCGTTGCTTCCATGGGTGGAAATGCAGGAACTCAGACACTTACGGTTATGGTTAGACAGATGGCCTTAGGTGATATTGATTCCGAAAATGCAAAATCAGCCATTGCCAAAGAATTTATTGTAGGCCTTTTAAATGGTCTTCTTTTTGCAGTGGTCGTCGGCTTTGTCGCTTACTTTTGGTTCCATATTGAACTATTGGGTCTTGTAATCGCTTTGGCAATGACCTTTAATCTTATGATCGCCGGTGTCTTTGGTGCCTTGATCCCTCTGTTTTTAAAGCGCATTGATGTTGATCCTGCTGTGGGTTCTACCGTTTTATTGACAACGCTAACGGATGTACTCGGATTTTTTAGCTTTTTAGGTTTGGCAAGTCTGATCTTATGATTGAAAATATCCGCTTGGGTGCGTGTGAGAACTCCTCTTTTGTCAAGACACAACGAATGTTTTACACACAAAAGGGTACAGAAAAAACTTGGGATATGGTGCATGTTCATGACAGTGTAGCCATATTGATTTACCATAAAGAAAAAGATGCCTTTGTCTTGGTTAAACAGTTTCGTCCCCCGGTGTATCTTCAGAACGCTGATGGTTTTACCTATGAACTGTGTGCAGGTATTGTCGATAAAGAGAGCTCTTTGGAACAAATTGCCAAAGAAGAGATAGATGAAGAGTGCGGCTATGACGTAGCTTTAACAAACTTACAACGTGTTACCTCATTTTATACAGCCGTCGGTTTTGCAGGTGCAAAGCAGACGTTATATTACTGTGAGGTAGATGAGAGTATGCAAGAGCATGAGGGCGGGGGTATTCATGTTGAAGATATTGAAGTCGTTTATCTGGATGTTGCAGAAGCTAAAGCGTTTATCTTAGATGAGACTAAAAGTAAGACCCCGGGTATTATGTATGCGATGATGTGGTGGTTTAATAACAAGTAGATTGCTACTAACCCTCATAATGTTCCTATGACTTTATAGATCATACCTTTTTGATTTTAAGTATTTTATCATTATCAAAGTTATCTATTAATATTTTTTTAACACGTTCCTGCCACAGGCTTGCAAACAGTTTTTTTTCTTCAATACCAGCATTTCCGGCTAATATCTTTTTCATAATTTGCATCTGTTTAGGATCTACGGTTATTGAACTGGGATCGTACAAGAGGTCAATGCTTGTTTGTGTATCGAGTCGTGTAAAACGTATGGCAGGGATATCTTGATTGAAGTGCATTAAGGAGTGACGGATAAAATTCCCGTTTAAGCCCTTGAAACCATTTTTGTCTGTTGCTCCGGTGATATAGGAGATGACATTAGAGATCACGCCTGTGGATCCATCTTCAAGATCTTGTGCTATATCTACGGAGATATTTCCGCGAACAGCAGGACCTTGTGGATAAAGTGCCTTGAGCGCGTGGTAAGAGAGCAGGTAAGCTCCTGCAACAGTAGGACAACTGTGTCCTGTCCCTTTAACGACATCAAGGTAAGATATTTCAAGTTCTCCCTGTTCAAAGGTTCCTAAGATTTCAGAAAGTGGGTCACGAAGTTTTATAGTGCTGACCTGATTGAAAAAGTCGGGATAATGCATAGTTTTCTCTTTTTTAGAAAGTATAATTAAAAAGTGAGCTAGTTAGCTTGACAAATGTCAAGTTGAATATAGCGGTCTAAAATCTCTTTTACCAGTGCTTAAGCAGAAGTTTTTTTCCATTGTATTCTCTTATTGATTGAAGTGAAACATTCATAAATACAGGTAATAAATATTTTAATTGAAAAGTTTGAACCTTTTTCATAAAAATTGTTTTATAATTTCACCATGAAAACAGATAAAGTATTTGATAAACCGATTAAAAAACAGTTTGAGTTTGATGAAGAGGTTGCCGTT
>Ga0316207_10003160_pt1 | contig 15751 bp, 17 predicted proteins | sample 6weekpyrite_MG_FD_204943 | JGI IMG/M metagenome (GOLD analysis project Ga0316207, IMG submission 204943) | Microbial mat bacterial communities from mineral coupon in-situ incubated in ocean water Damariscotta River, Maine, United States -... | ecosystem: Environmental > Aquatic > Marine >... | reverse complement strand
GTATCGCGTAAGGTGGTTAGAAAAGGCAATCGAAGTGTTTTTAAAAAACGCTCCAGTGACTGATAAATTTTAGTATTCTTTTTAGCTCTGTTAGCAACAACAGCAACCCGAACACCTAACTGACGTACCTTTGCGACCAGTAACAAGTCTTCAACAAACCGGGTTGCAGCATGTATATCGATAGGTGATGGCAAAACCGGAATAAGCACCGTATCAACCTGTCGTATAAACTCGATGAGTTGCGGATGATCGACACCCGCCGGGGCATCAATTACCACGCGATCCGTTTCCGGGATGATTCGGTTCTGCCACACACGAGTGACATTACCACGTGGTTTTTTATGCGCTTCTACTCCCTGAATAAATGGGCGTTCTTTTGATCGCAGGCTTAACCAACGGGTGCTTGAACCTTGTGGGTCATAATCCATTAACGAGGTTGAAAAACCCAGATTGGCATATTGGCTTGCCAGATTTGTTGCTATTGTGGTTTTTCCGCAACCACCCTTTGTATTTAATACAATAATCTTTTGTACTTTCTTTTCCACTACCAATCCTTCGTTTAGTTTATTAGCTTAAACATTCACTTCAAGTCAGCTATTAGTTAAATTAGCGGCCAGAATATTTTTTACTACAGTTTTACGGCGCTTGATATTAAATTATAACCTACTTATACGCATTTTTCTGTTTAGCCTTTACCCAGCAAATAAAATCCTTATAAAAATACTTATAAAACATGTGTTTAATCTATTCTCAAAGAACGTTACAATTTTCTTATTTAATAATAGATAGCTTTAAATCAGGTTAAAAGTACAACAGCACGCTCTTTGTCCTCAACCAGGTTCCTGTTTTGTAATACAATAAATCACATTATTTAAGCTTAATGTAAGGACATAGAATGGGAAACCGTTTATCAAAAATCTATACTCGCAGCGGTGACAATGGTACGACCGGGCTGGGTGATGGCTCGCGGGTTGAAAAAGATCATCCCCGTATTGAAGCATTAGGCACAGTCGATGAACTAAACAGTACTATAGGTACGGTCCTTGCGTACGATATTCCTGAAATCATACAAACTAACTTACATAAAATTCAGCATGACTTGTTTGACCTGGGTGGCGAGTTGTCCATTCCCAACCACAGCATTATAAGTGAATCACATATAATATTTATTGAGAAAGCTCTGGACAATTTAAATAAAGACTTGCCGGATCTTAAAGAATTTATTTTACCTGCCGGTGGAGTGGCGACCTCGCATTGCCATATGGCAAGAGCTATATGCCGTCGGGCAGAACGACGATGTTATAGCCTGGCGCAAAACAGTTCAGTTAATCCGGCCGCTTTAAAATATTTAAACAGGTTATCCGATTTATTGTTTGTGGTCTGCCGGGTATTAGCTCGCCACGAAAACGGTAGCGAAATTTTATGGCAGCCAACGGCTAAATAAAAAAGTATACTCAAACGTTACCTCAAAAAGTTAACGCTCTACCATGCTTTTTATCCTGATACCATTTTTATATCAGATACAATCAGGATTTAATTATAAAGCCATATAAGAAATACAATTAAGTAATATAATTAAGGATCGATACACCCCTGTGGTTCAGGTAAACCGGCAAATCGTGAGCCTTGTCTTGAGGGTCCTTCTGGAAACAAAGTATAAAGCTCATCCTCAGTAAATTTCCGGTTTGTATCACGCGATAAATGTTTTACAAGCAATCTGACCATCGGTGCAATACCATATTTGAAGTAAAATTGCCTAAGAAATTTTATTACAATCCAATGATCGTCGGTTAAGTGTATATCTTCTTTTTTTGCTAAGAATACTGCTAAATTCTCACTCCATTCAGATAAATCGACCAGATTACCATTTGAATATACCCGGAACTTTTTACCTGAGAACTCAAACTCGGAAACAAAATGTTTTACATCTGCGGGTTTGTTAGCCATTTTAACCCGGGTCACTGGTTCTATTTCGGCATCTAGCATAGCGTGAGGCAGACCGGCTATGCGAAGCCCCTGGTGCATGACTCCTTTTGGAAACAGGCTTAAAAGATAATCATCATTAGCTTTTAATTCACTCAACATTTCTGCAATATCTTTCTTAAGTAACTTTCGGATTGGCGCGATATTAAATTGATCATAATAGTCACGCATAATGTGAATAACTTCAAAATGTGCATCTTTTAATTCCAGGTTATCTTCCGCAGCCAATGCTCTTGCTACGTCCGGAGTCCAATCCGCTACACTCTTTAACTCGCCCGTATCTGTTAATTGAAAATCCGTTCCCGCGACCACAAGGTTATTCATTTTTTATCACCTCAATTAAGGTTGGTTGACAGATAAGGACTTTATCGGATCCCCGTTAAAAACCTTTAAGACCAGGACTAAAAACAACTGGCTTATTTACCTGCAATTAACCAAATTATTTAATTTGATTTCGTTAATATTTCACAATTAATTTTTGCATTGCTTCATTTATTTTAAGGGCAACGAGGCATACACTTTTGCACAAAATTAATAAAGGGAAATTATAATATGTATATAGCTGAACATTCGGAAAAATCAAAAATTAGTCCATTACAACCTGAAATTCCAAAACAGCGAGATGGCATTGTTTTTGAAACGTCCGATAAGTATGGAAAACAAAGCGGCAATAATTTTAATTTACATATTACCCTTGAATCTATTTATTACACTGGTAAAGACTATGGTTATGGCTGGACGTTTGTTGTTTCAATTTTAAATCGACACTGGATTAGCAACCAGATCCAGATTTTTCGTGGAAAAAAATCCCATGTAAATAAAGAGGTATTTCATAAGACAATCGGAACCAATTTTTTCCGTTTGCAACATTTTCCCATTACAATCTGTGCACAACATCGTAATGGCTTTCATATCGACACTACCTTACTCTTAAAACCCGCTTTATTTAAAAAAGTAAAAATACCCAAGAGTATTTTTACCGAGCTTGAAGCCCAATCTGATGACTACCGGTTCCAGGAATTACATAGTGTCACTAAGGGGAATACTAAAATGATGTTTGTACTAAATTTTTATGTTACGTCCGATCCCAGCCGGTCTATTCAAAACTGAACTTGTCCTCATGACAATTTTAGGAAACTTTTATATTTGACAGTAAGTTTGTTGTATCCAGTAATAAGCAACTGCTGCGATTATCCTGACTACCCAGATAACCTTTAAACAACCCTTCCATCTCAAGCACAGCATCAAGCCCCATACGATCAAGACCACGTAAGTCGGATTTTTCAAAGTTCATGACTTCATGAATCTCATCGATTTGCAACGCCACCAGGGGCTTTGCTCCGTCATTAGTAATGTTAATAACAACAGTATGGAGTGATTCTTCTATCTGGTTACGCGCATGACTAAAATGATTTGCCAAAGAACTTAAGCTTGTATTCCGTGCCCGTTCCAGTTTTTCCAGTGCCTGTTCTAACTGACCATTATCACGCATCGCAATCAACTCACCGGCTAAAGCATGGAGGGCTTTATGCGGAGCATCAAAGTGCTCCATGATATCGGACAAAGCTTCATCGCGTGTTTTAAAATTATCGTACCACTGCCCAAAATTACACAGATGTGCGTCGTGCGTTTCTTCAAACGGTGAGTTGTCTTTTAAAGCCGCTTCTAGTGTATCAACCCAGTTTATATGATCTTGTTCAAAAGAATTTAGCAAATCAACCAGCCGGGATTTAATCTGCCGGGTTGACGGAATGTTTAGCATTTCTGCAAAATTATAAACCGCAACAGGTTCATCCATATAATTAATAACCCCCATTAAACCTCGCGATTTAACCGGCGGTTGTAACATTTTATCGAGATCCTGGGTAACCGAAAGAATATTATCAATATCAATTGCAAAGAGTTCGTCGCCTACCCAGAAGGTAAAAACTGTTAATACTTCACTCTCGGTTTCGACAATTGGCTGATTAGTCGTTGCGGCTATACTCATAATAGTTCTCTATTTATATATCGATTGAATAGTAAAAATAGCGGCAATCCAACCAATATCTTTAGTATTTCATCCAGTTAGAATAAAAAAAAAGGGGCTGCCTAGAGCAGCCCCGCTGGACATTATAGAGAATAACCTTAGCTTGCTTATAGCAGGGGCACCAACAAGAGTGCGACTATATTCATTATTTTAATCAATGGGTTAATAGCCGGTCCTGCGGTATCCTTGTAGGGGTCGCCTACAGTATCACCGGTTACAGCGGCCTTATGTGCTTCAGAACCTTTACCACCATAATGACCATCTTCAATATATTTTTTGGCATTATCCCAGGCACCACCTCCGGTAGTCATTGAAATGGCCACAAATAGCCCGGTAACAATCGTACCGATCAGTACCCCGCCAAGTGCCTGTGCACCAAGTGTTAAACCAACGATGACTGGCACAATGACCGGTAGTAATGAAGGTATAATCATTTCTTTTATTGCCGCACGGGTTAGCATATCCACCGCCTTTGAATAATCCGGTTTTTCGGATTTATCCATAATACCCGGCATTTCTTTAAACTGGCGACGTACTTCAATTACCACCGAACCGGCTGCCCGACCAACAGCTTCCATCGCCATGGCACCAAATAAATAAGGGATTAAACCGCCAATAAATAAACCGATAATGACGTAGTGGTTCGATAAATCGAAATTCATCGTGGCACCACTATGATTAGACAGTGACTGAGTAAAGTCCGCAAACAGAACCAGGGTAGCCAGGCCGGCTGAACCAATCGCATAACCTTTAGTCACCGCCTTGGTTGTATTACCCACCGCATCTAACGCGTCGGTACGAACACGAATGTCTTCCGGCATATCGGCCATCTCTGCAAGACCACCGGCGTTATCGGTAATGGGACCATACGCATCCAGTGCAACGATAATACCGGTCATGGATAACATTGAAGTGGCTGCAATCGCAATACCATATAAACCAGCATAATGATAAGCACCATATATAGACGCACATACCGCTAATACAGGTAGTGCGGTCGACTTCATGGAAACACCCAGGCCAGCAATAACGTTTGTACCGTCACCCGTTGTGGAAGCTTCCGCAATATGACGAACCGGCTTGTACTCTGTGGCAGTATAGTATTCCGTGATGACTATCATACCAACCGTTAATGCCAAACCAATTAATGCTGATGCATACAATGAAGCTGTCACCGAACCTTCTATCCCCGGCAAGCTCACACCCGACATCATTTCATTCGTTACAAAATAAAACGCTATGGCAGAAAGCACCGCAGCAATACCGGTAGCCCTATATAAAGCATTCATTATTTTGCCACCTTCTTTTACTGACACAAACCAGGTTCCAATAATAGAAGTAATAATAGAGATACCCCCTAAGACTAGTGGGTACATTACCGCTAGATCACCGGCACCTTTTAAAACCAGCCCTCCAAGTATCATGGTTGCAATTATAGTTACCGCATAGGTTTCAAAAAGATCCGCCGCCATACCGGCGCAGTCACCCACGTTATCACCAACATTATCCGCAATAACAGCCGGGTTTCGTGGATCATCTTCGGGTATACCGGCTTCAACTTTACCAACAATGTCTGCACCAACATCTGCACCTTTTGTAAAAATACCACCACCCAAACGTGCAAAAATTGAAATAAGTGAACCGCCAAAAGCCAGACCAATCATGGGATGAAGTGCATCTTCCACTCCTTGTGAAAGCAAAAACGCATAGTAACCAGCAACACCCAGCAACCCTAACCCCACTACCAGCATACCCGTGATAGCACCGCCTTTAAACGCAACACCCAAGGCCGGGTTTATACCGACCGTTGCTGCCTGAGCAGTTCTTGAATTGGAACGTACCGATACATGCATACCGATAAAACCAGCCAGACCGGAAAATAGAGCGCCAATCGCAAAACCAACTGCGGTATACCAGTCCAGAAATACGCCAATTGCGATAAATAAAATTACCCCAACAATTGCAATAGCCGAATATTGCCTGGCTAAGTACGCCGTTGCACCTTCCTGAATTGCTTGCGCAATTCGTTTCATTTCATCAGTGCCCTGAGGTAATTTCATGATTGATGCAATTGAAATTGCACCATATATAATAGCCACAATTGCACAGCCCAAAGCAAACAGTAAGCCGTCTGACATCGTGTGTTCCTCCGTTGAATTTTTGTTTTATAATAATTTTTAACTTAATGATGCTATACCTTTTGTTTATGTAGGGATATAGGGTTTTTTTTATCGCGCTATGATCCTGATTAATGAAGCATGAGGTAATATTCAAATATTCATTGTTAACATAATGACTTAACATATTATTGGTTATAAAATAACCATTTTTAAGAGTGCAGGAAATAATTAATGAAACAACCTATCGTCATAATCGGGCTTGGGGAAATGGGCAGCGTGTTTGCAAGAGGCTTGCTGCGATTAGGACATCCAATGTACCCCGTTACCCGACAAATGGATATCAAGGACTCCGCCAAAGCGATACCCGAACCACATTTAGTGCTCGTTGCGGTTGCCGAAAACGATTTACATCCGGTATTGCAACAAATACCAGAACAATGGCAAGACAAACTTGTACTATTGCAAAATGAATTACTACCTGGAGACTGGCAACAATACCCCTGGGCCAGACAAACCCCGCCAACTGTTATTTCAGTATGGTTTGAAAAAAAGAAAGGCCAGGATTCAAAAGTCCTTATTGCCTCACCAATCTTTGGGCCACATGCTCAAACAATTAAAGATGCACTCGCTACCATTGATATTCCTGTAAAAGTAGTCGAGTCAGCCCAACAACTACAACTAGAGCTGGTTATTAAAAATGTTTACATTCTTACAACCAATATTGCCGGACTGGCGATTGAAGCTGCTGCTAATGTAAATGATTTATGGACCAACCATCAGCCCCTGGCTAAAGCAGTGGCGAATGATGTGATTGATCTCCAGGAACATTTAACTCAACAAAGTTTTGATCGTGAAAAGCTTTTTAAAGGTATGCTTAAAGCAATGGATGGCGATCTCGAACATAAATGTATGGGACGTTCTGCACCTGCACGTTTACAAAGGGCGTTAACGATTGCTGGTGAAGCAAATATTACCAGTAAAAAACTGATTGAGATAAATAATAATATAACATAGTTATTCACAATGTCACTTTCCAAAAACTCAGCCATTATTTTAATTGCCTGCCCAGACCAGAAAGGCATTGTAAATACAGTAACCAATTTTATTGCCAGCAATGACGGCAATATTATTGACCTGGAACAACATGTCGACCAACATGACAAAATGTTCTTTATGCGGGTTGAATGGAGCCTCTCTGGTTTTAAGCTCAGTAAGAAAAATATTAAAAGTGATTTCGAAGAGAAAGTAGCAAACCCATTGGCAATGCAATGGTCATTGCATTTTTCTGAACAACCGCAATCCATCGCGGTATTCGTTTCAAAATATTCACATTGCCTGTTTGATATACTTGCACGTTTCCAAACCCATGAATGGCAATTTAATTTACCAGTGGTAATCAGTAATCATAAAGATCTTGAAAAAGCAGTCACCCCGCTAGGGATTGCTTTTCATTACCTCCCGGTTAATAAAAAAAATAAACCGGAGTCGGAAGCCACACAAATTAAATTATTAAATGAGTATAATATCGACCTGGTTGTGCTCGCTCGCTATATGCAAATTCTTTCTGCTGAATTTATAAATCATTTTAAGAACAGAATAATTAATATCCACCACTCATTTTTACCTGCCTTTCCCGGCGCCAGACCTTATCACTCAGCCTACCAACGCGGGGTTAAAATTATTGGCGCAACCAGTCATTATGTTACCGCCGAACTCGATCAGGGCCCTATAATTGCACAGGATGTTGAAGCCATTCGGCATACCGATAACATTGAAGATCTTGTTCGCAAAGGTCAGGATATTGAAAAAAGAGTCTTATCCAATGCAATGTGGTCACACATTAATTTTAAAACACTTGTTTATAAAAACAGAACCATTGTATTTGAATAAAATCAATACCTGAACTAGCCAGACTAGAATTTCAGAGAAAAAACAGAATCAAACAATTGAGTTACAATATTAAATAAACGCGAATAACAATGTCAGACAAAACAAAATCAGCAATTCCATATATTCTATAAATGCCCCGGCAATGTCGCCTGTTATACCCGACAAACGTTTAACAACAACACGCCTGAAACGCCAGAAAAAAAACAGGCTGACTAAGATAACGGCTATAGCAGACATTGGCGCAAGGAAAGTTATCAACATATAAAAAGCTAAGCCGCTAAAAAATAAAATACCGGTAACATTTGCCGTTTTTTCTTCAGCTGATTTTAAATCCCTGGCAATACCTTCTTTGCGCACATAATCTGTCATCATGATAAGAACTACTACACCGATACGTGCCATTAGAGGCGGTAATAGTAATAATATGAAATTATCTTTTATTATCTCGTAACAAAAAATTAATTTCATAACAATGACACTGGTAACAGCGATAACACCAAATGGGCCACAGTAAGGATCTTTTAATATTTGTAATGTTTTGTCTTTATCGCCCAGACCACCGATCCAGGCATCTGCCATATCGGCCACACCATCCAAATGTAACCCACCAGAGAGATAAACCCAGCAAAACGTAATCAAACCAGCGACTAACAAAGCATGATCATCAATTACCTCTTGCAGTAGTAACGAAACAAGAACCAGTATTAAGCCGATTATCAAACCGACCAACGGATAAAGTTTTAAGGTCTTTGCTATCTGTTGTGAAGTAAAAACAGTTTGTTTTTCTGTTAAAAAAGATAATACGCCACTGACTGGCAACCGGGTTAGAAATTGCAGCGTAATTAAAAAAACGACAACCTGTTGTTTAAGATAGTTCATCTACTATACATTCAAAAAGAATAACCGTGATCAATATAAATCTGAGGTTTTGAGCCTATTGTTTTATCAAATACTTCAACACGCACTTTACTTGCATAATTAAGCTTTATGCATAACAAATTTTCGACAGGGATATTTAACAGCATTTTTAATAACACCATCATCACTCCGGCATGACAAACAACAAGCACAGTTTTAGATTCCGTTTGCGGAGGAAACTGTTCATTTAATGCTTGCCATGATGAATGTATACGCTTTTCAAACGCCTGAAACATCTCCCCGTTCTCCGGGGTATAACTATATGGCATCGCCCAAAATGTTTTTAATCCATTCGAATCCAGTTTTGCTACTTCTTCTACAGACAGCCCTTCCCATACACCGAGGTCTAATTCCTGCAAATCATCCATCACCGTTAGTGTTGTACTGGTTAGTTGTTGTATTTTTTCAGAAAAATCCAGGCAACGTTTTAAAGGTGACGATACAATTTGATCAAATGATAAATCTTTTATCGCTTTATCCATTTGTAACCAGCCGTTATCCGTTAGTGGGTCATCGGTGCTACCACGAAAAATCTTTCCGCCAACCGGTTCGCCATGTCGAAGAAAAATAAAACTGGTTTTATCAATATTCATAACTAAATGGTTTGTCTGAAACCTTAAAACAGGTTAAGACTTTTCGCTCACGCCAGCCTGTTCAAAAGTCGCCATATTATTATGTAAACTCAACGCATTTTTTAGCAGACAAACAATATTTGCAGCTGCACTTCCTTCACCCAAACGCATACCAATATTTAATAACGGCTGTGCGTTTAAAGCATCGAGAATAATTTTATGTCCAGGCTCTGCCGATTGATGCGAATAGATAAACCAATGAGTGCTACCCGGGTTTATTTTTGATGCGAACAGCGCGGCAACGCTGGTAATAAAGCCATCAATAATACAAGGCAGACCTGACTGTGCCGCTCGTATATATGCTCCCACAAGCGCAACAATTTCAAAGCCTCCCAGACTTTCTAAAATTGCAACCGGATCTTTGCAGCTTGAATGCAACGAAAGTGCCTGCTGTATAATTTTTACCTTGTGCGTAATTCCATCCGGGGTAAGCCCAGTCCCTGGCCCTACTAACGTTTGTGCATCTTTATTAAGCAGTGCACAGGCTAAAGCCGAAGAACTTGTGGTATTGCCAATTCCCATTTCACCACCAATAAAGATATCGGCCTTACTACTAATGGCTTGCTCGGCTATAGTTTTACCAACTAGCAACGCTGCCTCACATTGTTCCGGTGTCATCGCCTTCTGTTTAGTGAAATTACAGGTTCCGTTTGCAATCCGTTTATCTTCTACTCCCGGCAGTGGTTCCAGTTCAGTTACAGTTCCTGTATTGATAACCACCAGTTTGGCATCAATCTGTTTCGCCAGGACACTAATCGCAGCACCACCGCGGGAGAAATTACGAACCATTTCAGCAGTGACCGCTTGAGGAAATGCAGATATGTTTTCTTCGACAACACCATGATCCGCAGCAAAAACGGCAATATAGCAATTATCAATTTTAGGTGACGTTGAAGACTGCATTGCAGAAAACTGAATAGCAATTTCTTCAAGCATTCCAAGTGAACCGGCTGGTTTGGTTAAGATTGCCTGATGTTGCTTAGCCTGTTCCTGAATTGCCAGATTTAACCCGGCTGCATTATCGAAATACCACATTAACCCATACTCTCATTTTTTATAGAATGCGCCAGCCCGGCGACCATTAAAGTTACCCGCTGAGCATGCTTCGCAATCGCCTGATGTAAATGACCAACGGCATCACAATATATCCTGTTTAATTTACCCAGCGGAATAATACCCATCCCGACCTCATTACTTACCAGATAAATGTTTGCTTTAGCCTGGCTCAGCAGTTCAAGATTATCGATTAACGCTTTATATTCAAAACTGTTTTCTAAATCTGTTTCATCCTGAAGCAAGAGGTTAGATAACCACAAGGTTAAGCAGTCTACAATAATAGTTTTTTCAGTATTATAGTGAGCCTGTAGTGTATTAGACAATTGCAATGGTTCTTCTATAACAACAATATCGGAAGGACGTGTTTGTTGATGCAACTTAATACGTTGTTGCATTTCTTCATCATCAGCAGTGGCCGTCGCGATTAATAAAACAGGTTGTTTGTTGTCAATCGCACAATCCTGCGCATAACGACTTTTTCCGGAGCGCGCACCACCTAAGACAAGTTCTAGCATATATAGTTTGAATCTTTATAAATAAAAAAGGGTAATTGTGTTTTATCTGGCTGTAGTAACTTTTAAAATATTATGTACAGGGTCATTTGACAGGTTTAATAAATCCAGCCAACTATTGTCATTAATGCTATAACGGTTACAACAATAATAAGCGACCATTTAATCAGCGCAAGGATCTGGTTTATTTCACTACTAATGTCCGTCAGATCTTCTGACTCTGATACAGACTCATCAGCATCAAGTTTTAAGGCATGCAATCCACCACGAACAATAAGCTCGTCATTACTTTCACTAAAGAAATCCGACGTACAACGCCAGCATAATAAAGTATCTGCGAATGAACCCGCTAAGGCGAAAGCAACTACACATAATCTTGCTGGTACCCAACCCAGGATCATATAAAGTCGCTGTACCGCTAAAACAAAATCAGAGTTTCCTTCCTCTTCAGATTCAACACCAAAGTATCCACCGGCAAAGCGCTCTTTTAACAAGATTGATAGTCGATACAATAATGCACCAACCGGCCCAAGCAAGACAAACCAGAATAGAACAGCCAGAATCCTTGTATTAAACGCCAGTAAAATCCCACGTTTCATTAAACCGGCGACTTCCTGTGGCTTTCCACCAAACTCGGGTTTATAACAATGCCCAGAAAAAAAATCGTTCGCATGCAGCAGTGCACCTTCAGTATCATCTGTCGCTAATGAATCTGTATATTTTTCAACCTGGCTAATAATATCGCGTGGCCCCAGACTATAGATAAGAATCACGACGCTCAACATAAAACTAAAAAGCTGCCCCATCCCGTCCAGTGCAGAGAGTGCAAAACTGACTCCTATTATTATTGGTGCAAGTAACACAATGATATTCATCGGCCCAGTAGCCGATGGCAAAATCTGGATAAGCGGTTCGGCTTTTTTCTGCACCCAGTCACAATAACTCGCAAACCAGTCAAACTTGCGATACTGCTGGATGTTTCTGTAGTACTGCTCTACGCCGATTGCAATTAAAATTGTAATAAATTCCATAACTTAGCCGGTAATCCCTGTTGGGTTAGATGATTGATTATTGTATCTTATGCTAAATTCTCTTTAAAGCGCTGCCAGTCAAATGATTCGCCTGGATCCGTTTTACGACCCGGTGCAATATCACAATGCCCGACAATCGTTGACTCACTCAGTGCCGGGTAGGCATTAATTAAACTTTTACATACAGCCTGTAATACCAGATATTGCTGATCAGTATATTGAATATCATCTGTACCTTCCAGCTCAATGCCTATTGAAAAATCGTTACAGCACTCTCTTTTTTCGAACCGGGAAACACCCGCATGCCAGGCACGTTTATGAAAGGGAACAAACTGTTTAATTTTTCCATCGCGTTCTATCAGTAAGTGCGAGGAAACTTTTAGACCTTTTATTTCTTTAAAATACGGGTGAGCCTGAAAATCGAGTGTATTGGTAAAAAAATTCTCAATATAATCGCCACCAAATTCAGCCGGTGGCAGACTAATACCATGAATGACAATAAGACTGATTTCCTGTGGTTCAGGTCGTTCATCACTATTAGGCGACACTCGCTGTATCGCTTCATTTAAAAGCCCGGTCTGTAGATTTACACTTAACATAGTTTTTAAAACTAATTTGTTATTAGCCCTTTTAAGACCATATCCGTAAAACTCACAATCCCAATAACCAGTCCATTCTCTACTACCGGGGAGCGAGACAGGTTAAAGTTTTCGAATAACCGGGCGCAATAACGAATATCCATTTGAGGATCGATAGTCAACACCGGTTTAGACATTATTTCATAAATATTAACTCGATCCGGAGCACGATCTTTTGCCAGTACCTGTTTGGCAATATCCGAAATTAACACCAGACCGTATTCATCATCCTCGGAACGCTTATTCACAACCAGGCACTTGGTATCGACATTACACATTTCATGCAATGCATCGCTGACCGTTAACATACCATCCACAATATCAAATTTTTTTTTCATAACGTCGCGAACGCGAACTATTTCCTGGTTACTCATATTTTTTCCTCCACCACCTCAGTTAAACTTTTAACCTGACTGGCAACACCTACTGCATCTTCAACATCTATCTGAAAAGCAATACCGGCCCCCTGTCGTTCAAAATCCCCTACCACTGCAATTTTCTCAAGAATCAATCGGCATAAATGTTCTTCTACCAAAAATAAAACCATATCGCGTTGTGTTTCTAACGTTAAACCAAAAAAAGTCTTGTTTTTTGTTAAGCCTTCACCACGTGCATGACTAATTACAGTTGCCCCTGTCGCACCAGCTTCCCTGGCTGCATCCATAACGTCATCGACCTTGTCCGTTTCAATTAGTGCAATTATCAACTTGAAATGCATAACTAATCTCCTCTATGTTAAATCTCTAAAAATCTACCCGCTAGTTCTAATTTTTCTGTAAACGTTGATCGCGCATCGCCTTCCAGTGACCAATCTGCGCATAGCCCATAACCGTTATCATTGGAAAGAGACTGGCAAAAGCAATAAGCCCAAAGCCGTCAATCAATTCACTGCGACCCGGAACCGTTCCAGCCAGACCTATACCTAACGCCGCGACCAGTGGCACCGTCACAGTCGAGGTTGTGACACCACCTGAATCATACGCCAGCGCGATAATACTCTTTGGTGCAAAAACTGTTTGTACAATGACAATGATATAACCCGCAATAATATAATAATGCAGCGGTGTTCCGGTAACGATACGATAAGTTCCCAACGCAATCCCTAAACCTACACCAATGGCTACCGAAGTACGCAAACCCCAGATACTCACCGTGCCACCCGATACATTTTGCGCCTTAATTGCGACAGCTAACAAGGCAGGTTCGGCAAGCGTAGTCGCAAAACCTATTGCGGCGGCAAAAAGATATACCCAGATATAACTTTGCCAGTGAACATTTTTTAAACTCTCATCAACCCCTAAAAAATCAGGATCTGTCAGCTGTTTTGCCATCACCTCACCTAATGGAAAGAGTGCTTCTTCCAACCCAACTAGAAAAAAAGCCATACCCAGAGTAACAAGTACAAAACCAAAAATAACCTGATGCAAATTAGCAACCGGACGACGAATAATAAAATACTGCGTTGCGAAGATAATAAGTGCAATTGGCACCACATCATCAATCGTTGAAATAAAAACACTATAAAAAATTGTGACCAGTTCCAACAAACTATCAGACCTTTATTGTTTAAATAAAAATTCCATATAGCATAACAAACATCATTGGCGTTAAAGAGGCTAATGCGATTAAACCAAAGCCGTCAATCATTGGATTACGACCACGAATACTGGAAGCCAGCCCGACCCCTAATGCGGTAACCAATGGAACGGTAATTGTTGATGTTGTAACCCCACCTGAGTCATAAGCAATACCAATAATTTCTTTTGGTGCAAAAAAAGTAATAGCAACCACACCGATATACCCACCGATAATAATATACTGTATCGGCCAACCTCGGATAATTCGGATGACACCAATAACGATGGCAATACCGACCGAAATCGCCACCGTCATTCTTAAACCATTAGCATAGGCCTTTTGTGCGTCAAGGTTAGCTTCAATGACATTACCCTTTGCCGCCAGAAAAGCAGCCTTATCGGCAATGGCGATTAATGCCGGTTCGGCGATGGTAGTACCGAAACCAAGCGCAAAGGCAAAAATAACCAACCAGAAAACACTCCCTTTCCTGGCAAAATCATACGCAAGGTTTTCACCAATGGGGAATAAACCTATCTCCAGGCCTTTTATAAAAAGCGTTAACCCAATCGACACCATTAACAGACCAATTAAAATATTGGCCAGGTTGGGGATGGGTTGCTGCAGGACAATAAACTGAAAAAAAGCAACAACGACAATGATTGGTAATAGATCTTTAAAACCACTGAATAAAATAATAAATGCTTGTTTAAGATAGTTATTTAACAAGGGACGACATGCTCTCAGATTAATCAGCTTTTGATGAGTATAAAGTATTTAAATTTTGAGTCTATCATCTATTTTATTAAACGATTAAACTGCCATAACAATAAAACGATAAAAAGAACGAGGTTGGCTATGTCATTCATCGATAATCTAACTCAAACACTTGGTACTATTGCAGGTTACTTTTGGGGTTTACCATCAATTATTTTACTTGTTGGTACAGGCTTATACCTTACTATCCGCTTGCGCTTTATCCAGTTTCGCAGTTTTAAACACGCTACCCAGTTAGTCTCCGGTAAATTTGATGACAAAAATGATCCCGGTGAAGTCAGCCACTTTCAGGCACTCAGTACCGCATTATCCGCAACAGTTGGTACCGGTAATATTGCCGGTGTCGCCACGGCCATCGCATTGGGCGGACCCGGTGCCGTATTCTGGATGTGGATTACTGCACTGGTGGGGATGGCAACCAAATATGCTTCCTGTTCGCTGGCCCTTAAATTCAGACATATCCATACCGATGGCAGTATTTCCGGTGGGCCGATGTATACCCTATTAAATGGTTTGAAAATGCCCAGGCTCGCCGCAATGTTTGCCATTTTCACCCTGATAGCCTCCTTTGGTATTGGCAACATGGTACA
>Ga0316207_10003159_pt1 | contig 15752 bp, 13 predicted proteins | sample 6weekpyrite_MG_FD_204943 | JGI IMG/M metagenome (GOLD analysis project Ga0316207, IMG submission 204943) | Microbial mat bacterial communities from mineral coupon in-situ incubated in ocean water Damariscotta River, Maine, United States -... | ecosystem: Environmental > Aquatic > Marine >... | reverse complement strand
AAAGGATTGCTTCAACGAGAGAAAATAGGTCGAGAGCAAATCATACGGCCGACAGTGACTGCGAAGAAGATGAAACAGCAACTCAATCGTATTGGTGATGAGTTATATCAGCAATTACAGCAGGAGCTGGGAGTGGCTGAACTTAAACAGATGGTTAGTCGAGTAAAATCTGTTGGTAAAAAACTAGGGTGATTTTAAAAACAAATAGTTGTATATACAACACAAGAGAGGGTTGTGATGAATATTATTAATGGTACGGAAAATACTAAGGTGTTATCAGGGGAGGAAAGGGTGCTGTCGCATTTTTACTCTGCTTTTAATAATGCAGATATGACACAAATGCAGTCTAACTGGTCTGTCGATCTTAATCCGGTGATGTCTAATCCTTTAGGTGGTAAGAAAAAAGGCTGGGAAGAAATACAACAGGTTTATCAGAAAATATTTAAAGGCCCGGCTGAAGTGTTTGTTGAGTTTTATGATTATCAAATTCATTCTACCGATCATATGTTTTCAGCAGCAGGTAAAGAAAAAGGTTATGTAAAAATAAACGGCAATAAAATTGAGCTTGATATTCGGACATCGCGTATTTTTCAACGTGAGTCTGGTCAATGGAAGCAGGTTCATCATCATGGTTCAATCGATAAACCTGAATTATTAAAGACTTATCAGCAGGCTGTATTAGCAGCAAACTAAATTTTCACATGGGTATGGAATTATTCTGTAGGTTACAGGTCTTAGTAGCAAGAAGAATAAGGAAGAAAAGAATGAAATCATTGTTATTACTGACATGTCTGCTGACTAGTTTCACTGTTCATGCGGCTGACTACAATCGCAGTTATTTTAAGGCAATAAAACAAGCAGATATCCAGCAGGTGAAAACAATTCTAGATCAGGGCCTTGAAATCGATCATCGCGATTATAAAAACACCACGGGGCTAATGCGGGCTGCATCGTTCGGCCACACCGCTATTGTAAAACTACTACTAGAACGTGGGGCTAGTGTAGATACGCGTGATAAAGAAGGCGATACAGCACTGAAGCACGCTGCCTGGAGTGACAAACCAGAGATAATAGATTTACTTGTCGCAAAGGGGGCAAAGCTTGAGGCAAAAAATAAGCTTGGTACAACGCCAATCTGGTCAGCTGTGATTACAGGTAGAGTCCATATGGTCAAACGGCTGTTAAAACACGGAGCAAGTCCAAATACCCCGAATCAGTATGGGATGTCAACAGTCAGGTTTGCCCGCTCGCGTGATGAATGGGCGCTGGTAAAATTGTTGGAAGAAGCTAATGCAAAAGATTATTAGTTTATTCTTCTAAATTTAAGCTCTCATCTTCAAAATCAAAATACTCAAAACAGGTCTTTAGTTTTTTCTGTTGATCTGGCGATATATTGTTGAATTCAAGACCATGGAGGTAATAAGGTTCCTGTCTTGAACACCAGACAATGGATGCCGTTAGTTCAAGAGGTTTCTGTTTTCTATACTCATTTATGTCTTGATAGGGCAGGTAAATATCACATTGAATGCTTGAGTCCTTTGGTATCTCATGATTTAAACGCAATTTCATTCCGCTCATACTTAAGTCAATACAGGTGCCTTCCCATAAACTATCTTCATAACGAGCATTGATGCGCAGTCGTTGCTGCAGTCGCGGATGATTGCGTTTGTCATGCTCGGTCGTTGCAACTATCTTTGTCTGTTCAAAGGTGAATTCAGAAATTGCGTTGCCCAGGCTTTCGGAAACCAGGTATAAGTCATCAGCAATACCTGCGGTAGTTTCAACTTTCGTCGCATTTTGACTATTAATTTCAAACAGCAAACCGAGGTTATCAGTTAGTTTTGAAAGTTTATTCATCTGGTTTTCGCTGGCCGTGAGAATCTGTGTATTTAGCTGGTTCGAATCTGATATTTTGTCAGACATTTCCTGAATAACATCGGCGGTATGATGCGCTTTTTCTTTGATGTCACCGACGCTTTCGGAAACTTCTCTCATAGAGTGAGTTACATTGGTGACGTTATCGTGCAGAACACTTATGACATCACTGATTTCCTGTGTTGAGTGTGATGTATTCTGTGCAAGTGTCCTAACTTCGTCAGCAACAACTGCAAAACCCCTACCTTGTTCACCTGCGCGCGCTGCTTCAATAGCAGCGTTCAGAGCTAGCAAATTGGTTTGTTCTGCAATTGTATTGATGGTTGTTATAACCTGGTTGATTTTGTCAGCTGATTCTTCAAGTGTATTAACAAGGTTTGTTGCTTTTTCTACTTTGTTCGTGGTGTTTTCTGTTTCCTTAAGATTATTTTCAACAGTCTGCAAGCCGTCATTAGCGAGTAAAGTGGTTTCGGAAGATTGCTGATTGATGCTCGAAGCTATGTTCTGAACATTCTCAGAAATTTCGTACAATTGTGTTGAAGCTGTGCGTACCGCAGATGTCCTTTCCTGTTCATTTTTTGTGACATCGGCAATTTCATGAGAAATTGACGCAACCTGATACGCAGAATTCGTCATCTGACGACTGCTATTATCTATATTCGATAAAATCTCATTAAGATGGAGGCGCATTGCATTAAACCGGTCTTCTAGAACACCGACTTCATCATACGAGAGCTTTTTGACTTCCTGGGTCAGGTCGCCATGCTCAACACAGTCAAGTGCATCACATAGCTCGATGATCGGACTGACTAATAACCTGGCCAGAACCGCAATGATGAAAAACAGGACAATGATTTCGACGCCAGACTGCCAGATGGATGAAAAAACGTAGTCGTCAAGCTGTAGCTGTATTTCATCGATTAGTTGAGTTGAGGCATTATTCTGCTCAACAGTGGCAATAACACTTGATAGCTCAATATAGCCGTGCCAGCGGTTTATTAATATGGTGGTTAGTGTCACCAGGAAAAAGCTGATCTGTAATTTCCACTGAATATTGATAGCGAGTATCCAGCGTGGTAATAGTGAAATCATGAAATGCCTCAGAAATATTCAAACCTGTAATACACCGTGATATAAAAATTTATAATTGGCGCTAGTAAGATTGAATATAGTCAATATTGGCTCAAAGTGAAGCTTTTAGTGATAAAAGTCACAGCGAAACAGTGAGCGTCTTCACAGTCTCGTCTGTCATCATTTGATAGGATTCATTTTGCAATCGGAAGCTGATAATTCGCAGGTCTGCACAGATTTGCTTTTGGTTAAATTCTTAATCAGGAAATAACAATAAATATAATCGGAGAAAAATAATGAATAAATCGTTAATTAGTCTTGTCATTACATCTGCTTTAGTAATGCCAGGTACTGTTTTGGCTGATGGTAATTATTATCATGGTGTGCCTTTTCATGATGATGACAATGAAGATGTAAGTTATAACTATCGCGATTATAGTTCTGGTGCGTCTGTTAAAACCTTTAAGGTAACTGGCTCAGCTGTGGATGGTTCGGAGCTCGGTGCGTTGATCTATGATACCGAAGTCAGAACTTATGATCGGACTATTCCAGGTATTGTTTCATACAGTCGTGATCGAAAAGTGGGAGGTGCCGGTGGTGTTGGTGTTAATTATTCTGTAATTACGATGGACAAGAGTGGTGACGAATTACTGCTGACTAAATTCGAGCGTTATAGCAGTAATGGTCTTACGCTAAAGGAAACCCGCACCATGACGCCAGGTGTTGTCTTCAGAACTGAAAATATGGGAGTAGGTAAAACCTTTGGATCATATTCCAGTCTTGATTCAAGTAAAGCTGGTTTATCGAGTGTTATTCAGTCGGTTACACTGCTGGGTGTTGAAGATGTAACAGTGCCGGCTGGTTCTTTTACCGGTTGTATCAAATTACTGCGTCATCGTAATTCAGAGAGACTGGGTGGTGAATATGATCGTATTAACTGGTTCTGTCCAAATAATGTTGGGCTAGTTAAATCTGTAACCATGCAGACTACATCGACAGTGCTGGAACTGGAATCTATCACACCCTAGTTTTTGTCACATTGCCCTGCAGTGGAAAAAGACCTGATTATCAGGTCTTTTTTATTTGCGGATAAAAAAAAGTGATACTAAGCCGCGGTTTTATTCGCCTGTGTACAGATTAATAAACTTTGTATTAGCCTAAATTTATTTAATCTATTGATTTGCGTGTAATTTGGTGTGCACAATCAGGGATTGGTAATAATATCAGTAAAGAATACCGGTAAAACCGGTTACATTAAAACGAGGAGTTAAACATGCGTTTGATCTTATTAGGGGCACCGGGTGCTGGTAAAGGGACCGTAGCAAAACTACTGACAGCAATGGATGGTTCAGTTCAGATTTCTACAGGTGATATACTGCGTGCCGCCGTGGCTGCAGGCACTGAGCTGGGTAAAAAAGCCGAAGCAGCAATGAAAGCGGGTGACCTGGTTTCTGATGACCTGATTATGGGTATTATGGGTGAACGGTTAAAAGAAGATGACTGTAAGCAAGGTTATTTGCTCGATGGTTTTCCACGCACAATTCCACAGGCTGAAGCACTAAAAAAATTAATGGTTGATATCGGTGAAGAACTGGACTTTGTGGTTAATATTGATGTACCACGTGATGTCATTCTTGATCGTTTAACAACACGCCGTACCTGTACTGATTGCGGTGAAATCTATAACGTTAAATCGAATCCGCCAAAAGAAGAAGGCAAATGTGATGCTTGCGGTGGTCCGGTTGTTCAACGTGATGATGAAACTGAAGAAGCAATTGGTAATCGTCTTGATGTATATAATGAAAAAACAGCCCCACTAGCTGGCTTCTATGAAAAAGAAGGCATGTTGTTGACGGTTAGTGCTACATCAAGTGAAGCTGTTATTGATGCGATTAAAAAGCGTCTGGGATAGATAAAACAGTTTAGTGAATAAACACTAACAGGCCGGTGCAGTGCAATACTGCATCGGCTGTTTATTCATGAGTAAATGACTGTCGTGCTACCGCGTAATATGCCAGCCATTTCATCGTCGTTGAATCAAGATATCTGCTAGCCTTGATGCCATGTTTCATTTGAAAGTCTTTCATAGCGATATCTGTTTGTAGATCATAATCACCTGATTCTGTGACTTTATTATATCCAAGCATCACTAAATATTTCTGAGCTTCCCGCATTGTACTCGGGTTGCTGATGTCATGATTGCCTGATGAGGATGCAGGAACTAACTGGTGAAAACTTTGCTGAATAGAATAGTAGGTTGACCAGCGCTGCTCAGATGAGAGCAGTTGTGGAATAAATATCGCCGCAAGAATTATAAGCGCCGAGATCGTTGCTGGAAGTTTTTCCAGGGTGCTGAGATTAGATTTTTGCGCCAGTCTTTTTCGTCTCTGTTGGGTAATGAATCGGCTGCTAAAAATACCCGAACAGAGAACAGCCAGCAGATGTAATACAGCTATAATCAGGAGATTATTTGTATTATTTTCGCTCACACCAAAATAGAATGCTGAAAGAATACCAATCATAACGACAGGTAACCATGCGCTGAGGCTATAGCGTGGGGTCAGGTGTTTTTTGATGTCGGCTAGTCGCTGCACAATGCCGTGTGCAGTATCCTGGCTTAACAAGCCATCAGATTGTTTATATAGCAGTGTCGATGCCTGTTCTTCTGCTACGCTATCGTATTCATGTTCAAGCAGGTATTGCAGCAAGGGCATGGCTTTTAGTTTTAAGCATTTTCTAGTGCTATTAAAAGCAGTGCTAATACCAAAAATCTTTTCAATCGTTTCGGGTAAAACATCATCAAGTATTTTGGGCTTATCGATACAATAACCGTTTTTACCAAAGCCGGTGATCTCATAAGACTTATTATTGATTTCCAGTGTCAGAACTATCGCTCGGGTTTTACTTTGGTAGGTGACTACACAGTTTTTTTCATCAATATCTTTTAATTCTGTAACTGCGGGTGTTAGATAGCTTTTTAGCAGGATTTCATGAGACGTATTGGTGAGAAACTTTTCAATTGTTTGTTTCACGCTTGAATCAGTATTAACAACATCGTTTACCTTGCGACCTGCATCAACGTGGACCTGGTACAGGTGTGTTTGTACGCCGCTACCCACACAGGTGGGGCAGTCAATTTTTCCGCGACCTTTACATTGTGGGCAGGCATTCTTTGCTGCAAAGTTACCCGAAGTGCCGAGAAAGTTTTCCTTTTTGGTAATGGCCTTATGCGTACCTTTGCCATGACAGCGTGGGCAAACCTGAGTGCCATGGTCACACTTTTGAGAGCAGTGAGTAATAAAGGCATGAGCCGGGCCGCCGTTAAGTTTTACCGTGCTGTGTTTAAAAAAGTGGGCTGGATCTTCGTTGATATTTTTTACCAGCTCAATCTTACCCAGTGAATTTCGTAAAATATGCTGGCCCTGTTTTTTAGCCATTAGCTGTGCATCATTCGGCGATTTATGCAGCTTGGTATTTTTTTTGTATTTATCGGCAACCGTTCTGGATTTAAGGCTGACTTCAACGGCCCAGGTGAAATTCGAGGTAATGGTGACATCGAATTGTTGCTGCGCTTTGGCGGTAATATCAGCGCGCGAGATGCCATTGCCATCTAGTTGTCGTGCGATTTGCTCGCATAAATCCTGAGTAATCTTGTCGGGGTTAAACAGGTAGTTAATGGCGTTTATTTCGGTGCTCATGCTGTCGTATTGTAGTCATTTGCCTATTTTTAGCCAAAGATAGCGTTTATTGGTCACTGATGGTAGTTTTTTATAGGCAAAATTTTTCAAAGGCAAAAAAAAGCCCCGCTAAGCAGGGCTTTTCTTACAATGCGTTATAACTGTTTATACAGCATCCAGCTTACGCATGCTGGCAGGTAATAATTTCATATCTACCAGTGAAGTCACGAACGACTTCATAAATGTTGCTTCTTCTTCATAAACCATTTTGTAGAACTGAATCTTCATGGTTAATGCACTACCGAAAACGATAGAGATAAAGACCAGCATCGAACCCAGCGCGAGTGTAGAGAAACCAGTAATACCCTGACCAATCGTACAACCCATACCAAGTACACCACCAATACCCATCAGTACAGCACCGATCATGTGAGTGAAGAAATCTTTCAGGTCGTTGAACCATTCGATACGGAAGGTTTTAGTCAGCACAGAGAAGACCAGTGAGCCGGCGATAACGCCCAGCAAAGCCATCACACCAAAGCTGATTAACAGCGTGTTGGTAGGGTCCATTGCCCAGGTGAAAGTATCGCCCATTGGGTTAATGAATGTGTACGACTGAGTCATAACGCCAACAGGTACTTCATCCATAAAATCAACGGCTTCTTTCCATTCTTCACCCATGCTGCCACCAGTAACGGCCCAGGCCAGAACTACGATGACACCGATAATGATACCGCTAACAACATTGTCGCTGTTGCTGCGGAAGTCAGCAGAACGGAAAATAAAGAACATCATGATGGCTGCAATGATGATACCGAATACAGTACGCAGGTTAGTCACATCTTCTAAACCGGCAATGCCGCCGACAATACCGCCGATGTCCTGGCTGTTCGCACCGATTGCTGTTTGCAGGTTAATTGTTGTTGCAGATACCCATGGGTGGAACAGAACGGCATAGAAATTAGTTTTGGTCATCAGGTAAGCAAAGAAACCAGCGACTATCAGTACAAAGATAGATTTGATGTTACCGCCGCCGATACGCACCAGGGTTTTATTACCGCAACCACTGGCAAAGGTCATACCGATACCGAACAGCACGCCGCCAACAATATAACGTAACCAGGAGAACTGGCCGCTGCGATACGGAGGTAATGAAGGATCAATCGTGGCGTAGCCCATGATGCCTTCGATTAAGGTCACACCTAGCAGAGCAACTGCGATGGCCAGTAACCAGGCTTTTAGACGATTGGTATCGCCCATATTGACCAGGTCAGAGACAGCACCCATGGTGCAAAAATTAGTTTTATTGGCTACTGCGCCAAGCACAAACGCCAGAGCGAACGACCAGAGTAAAATCTGGGTAGTAATTTCGAGTTCCATAACCCTTCCCGTAATGTTTAAAGCTAAATATTTGAAAACCTTGCAAACACTGTTGTTTTAGCAAGTCGTTTAGTACCGCTCCGTGGTGCTAATTAATTTTTGATCCGCGATTTTACCCTTATTTTGAAGGCGCTTTAAGGGGCAATATGAGAAAAAAGCTAAAAAATACTGTAATTATTCAAATCTAGCGTTAGAAAATTAATATATACGATTATTGTAACTTATTGAGGGGCTGTAAAATGTCCACCTCGCTCTGCGGCTTTACTGCGGGTAAACCCTCGTGTTTTTCGAATGCATGTAATATCGCGTCGGCGTGCCATTGATCTGTTGAGTTTGCATAAAGAGCCTGATTGAGTGTATCAATCTGATATTTAAAGGTCCCTTCTTCAAGTTCAGTGCTTATATCGCCAAGCGAGAGAATGTTTTTGTCGGGCCATTGTTGCTGTCCCCAGTCGATAAGAATATTTTTACAAAGTTCAGCATTGTTCTGGTGACAGGCGCTGGCAAATTTTTTCGATAAATTCCTGCTCTGTTTTTTATCGGCTTTCTGTTCTGTGGTTACTGTTGTACTGAGTTTAAGCTTTTTTTGTTTTAGTAACAGGCTTAGTGTAAGTAACCAGAGCGTAGCAAAAAACAGGGTCGCAACTATCCAAAGCGAGCTAGCATTATTAGATTGCGAAGCGATGGGAGTTTGTAGAGTGACTTGTTCAGGGCCATCGACAGGGGGTAAGGACTGAGGTGTAACAGCACCGGCTAACACATTTATTTTTTTAGCTTCAATACGCGCATACTGTAGTTTGCCGGTACGGGTATTCCACCATGGGATATTTATTTCGGGCAAGGTTATGGTGCCAGGGTTCGTTGGAATATAGGCAATCTTTTCTTCGCGCACACCAACAACACCATTTTTATCTTTCAGATTATTCATTGTTGGCTGGTCAGGATACTGTTTAATGCTTTTAATATTACCGGCTGTAATTTCAGGTAATTGCGATGCGGTTAAGCCTGCCGCCAGTAAACTAATTGTTCGTGTAACCGGTTCGCCAACTTTAAATTCTGTATTCTCAGGCCAGCTATCCTGCAACTTTACTTCAGATGATGGTAACCAGTGTTTGTTAGCAAACACAGTCGGCATGGATTTGATATCAATATTAATTTTTTTAGATAGAACGCGTCGGCTGACATTATTAAAAGGCGTGATATCGAAAAAAGATCGGCGCTGAGAAACAATCTGGCCATTGAACTCGACAGGGTTAATGGTGAGCTGGCCGCTTTGCTGTGGGAAAATTGCATACTTTCTTTCAACCACAATATAACGTACGCCATTCCGATTGGTCTGATAACGTTTATCATCACCGATTTTTTCGACAATGGCATCAGTGTCGCTCAGCTCGGGTTCGGTTAAGCTTGCATTTTGAATATCAACTGAACGAAACAGGCGGACCGTATAAATTAATTGTGATTGTACATAGGTGCTGGTTTGATCAACTTCGGCTTCAAGAAATATAGACTGATCAACAGTCGATGACTGGCTTGATGATTTTTTTATTTTAATTGTCAGTGGCTTTGACTTGTCGTTGCCAAATTCAATTGCCGGTATGGCATAAGTCCCTGTCTGTTTAGCTAGCAGAACCAGGGTCCAGACAGTCTTACGACTGAAGTTGCCGTTCACAATCGTCATATTGCTACTTTGCGACTGATTTAAAATATCAAAGTAAACCGATAACGGTGAAAAGTCAGGGTCGGCATCTACCGAACCATCGGCTTCGAATACAAGATTAAAAGATTCATTAACCTGAATATTCTGCCGATTAACAAAAGCACTGATGCTGGCAGCATGTGCTGCCTGTAATACCGTACAGATAAAAACAAAACTATAAATAAACTGTTTTACCATTGTGGCTCACCGTTTTTCGGTTGTGGTTGTTGCTGGCTCTGGTATTTAAACTTACGCCTTAATAAACCGCCGGGGTCATCCGGAATACGTCGTAACCATTGTTCATTAGCTTGCTGTTGCTCTTTGCTGAGTGAATTATCAGTTGTTTTCGACTGTACTTCTTCGGGTTTTTCTTTTTCAGACCGGTGTTGAGCTTGCTCTTGGCCCTGATCTTCTTGAACCGATTTTTTCTCGGCTTGATTCGCTTTATCATCTGACTCTGAGTTTTGTTGATCCGATTGTTGTTGATCAAATTGTTGCTGATCCTCAGCAGAGTCTTTTGCCTCAGTGCTTTGTTGTTTATCTTGCGTCTGTCCATCCTGATCTGACTGGTCAGCTGAATCTTTTTGTTGCTGTTGATCAGATTGTGAGCCTTTTTGTTTTTGCTGATTTGATTGCTGTTGTTGCTTGATTTTTTCAGTTAGGTCACGATTATTTTTTGCATCAGCATGGTCTGGCTGCATTTCAATAAGCTTGTTGTAGGTTTCAAGTGCCTGATCAAACTGGCCCAGTTGTGCCTGAGTGTTAGCCAGGTTATACAGGTTGTCTGGTTTTGTCTGATCGAGTTGCTGATAACTTTCAAGTGCCTGATCAAACTGGCCGGCTTTATATTGTGCAGCAGCCTTCCATTTTTTATCGGTGAACTTTTCAGCAGCTTCTGAGGCTTTATCTTCTTTAAGTAATTGCTGTGCTTGCTGGTTGTTGTTTTTCCAAAGCTGTTGCCAGTCAAAAGCATATGCAGGTTCAGGTAATGGGCTAAGGAAAAACACCAGGCTAAAAAGATAACCCTTGCGAAATGCCAGAGTGGCTAAAGGCATCACCAGTAACAATAACCATGGCCCTGCCTCAAACCAGCTGTCCGTATTTAGCTCAGTAGCCTGCTTGTTATCATCACCAAGGATAGAGTCGAGTGGAGCGAGCAATTGTGTAAGGTCGCTATCATTGGCGCTCAGCGTTCTTAAACTACCTGCACCCGAGAAAGCAAGCTGGCGTAGTAATTGTGTCTCCATCTTAGGAATAACGATACCACCTTGACTATCCTTGAAAAAGCCGCCGCTCGATAATGGAATAGGTGAGCCTTCTGCGCTGCCAATGGCGAGCACCGAAATGCTATAGGCAGATTGTCGTTGCTGTTGTATTTTTTTCAGGCTGTTCTCGCTGACGCCATCAGTAATTAGAATAATATGACCTGTTAGATATGACGCCTGTTTAAAAAGATCATAGGCTAAAGATAATGCGCGCTCGGGATGGCTACCCTGTACCGGCATAATATCAGTACTCAGGCTTTTTACCTGTGAAGAAATCGTCGCGATGTCATTGGTTAATGGTGTTACCGCAAATGCATTATCGGCATACGCCACTAATGCGGTTTGGCCTTCTTTACGTTTTTGCAGAATATCTTCTATTTTATGCAGTGCTCGTTTCAGGCGAGAAGGTTTAATATCGACAGCATCCATTGAGCGTGAAAGATCAAGCGCGATCACAAGTGCCGATTGTTTTTTGAAAACCGGTTGCGGACGCTTCTCCCAGCTTGGGCCGGCGAGTGCGGTAATCACCAGTAGACCAGTGATCAAAAATAAAACTAATGGGCGCTTGCGCTGAGTGATTTGTTCGCTATTAAATAAATGCGGCAGTAACTCCGGCTCGCAGAATGATTGCCAGCTTCTGCTTTGTAAGCGCTGGCGTAATAACATGCTATAAATAATCAACAGCGGAATCAAAGCATAAAACCATTCGGGGCGAATAAAATGAAATTGATCCATCAGGCCCACCTTGTAAAACGCAGTGCAGTAATTAAAGTAGCCAGTATCAAAGCGATGGATAATGGCCAATAGAATAATGCAGAGGTGGGTCGAAAACTCTGGCTGTCTTTTTCTACCGGCTCGAGTTCATCGAGTAGCTGGTAAATTTTATTCAGTTCCTGCGTGTTCCTGGCTCGAAAATAACGGCCACCTGTCGTTTCCGCAATGTCGGTTAAGGTTTTTTCATCCAGATCAGCCGAGGGGTTAACACGGCGTGAACCAAAAATAGAACGCACAATCATTTCGTCGGCACCAATACCGATGGTATAAATTTTTAACTGATACTGTTTTGCCAAACCGGCAGCTGTTAATGGCTGGACTTCACCTGCGGTGTTGGCACCATCGGTTAATAAGATTAATACCCGGCTATTCACTTCTTCATTCTCAAGACGCTTCACCGCGAGGCCGATTGCATCACCAATCGCTGTTTCTTTTCCGGCAAGGCCGATCACCGACTCATCGAGCAAAGTGCTGACGGTTTTTCTGTCGAAGGTCAGTGGGGTTTGCAGGTAGGCTTGTTTGCCAAATAAAATCAGCCCAAGGCGGTCGCCTTTTCTGCGCTCTATAAATTCAGTCGCAACCGCCTTGGTTGCAGTGAGTCGATCGACTAGCTGGCCGTTGAGTTTGAAGTCTTCAACTTCCATACTGCCGGAGAGGTCTACAGCTAACATCAGGTCGCGGCCGCTCACAGGTAATTCAACAGGGTCTCCTAACCACTGCGGACGTGCAGCTGCGGTGACTAGTAGCATCCAGGCCAGGGTGGCGAGTATAACAATGAGCTTATTAGTGGATTGAAAATGATCACTACGGTAATGTTCAAAGTCAGCCATAAAAGGCACATTGAGCGCGGCTTCCTGCTGGCGTGGTGCGGCAGGAATTAAACGATACACAAGGTAAGGCAGAGGTAAAAATAAAAATGCCCAGAGCCAGTCGAAATGAATCATTACTTTTTCACCCCGTCAGCTTTGCAGGCAGGTAATTTTTTTAACCAGTTTTCGCTGAGTGATAACAGCTGCTGAACGTCATTAGCATGCGAAGCGTTAGAGTAATTAAATTCCAGCAGTAAATAACCAGGGCCGTCTGAAAAGCCGGGAGTTTGTTTTAGTTGTTTGTCCAACCACGATAACCAGGCTTTACCTGTTAGAGAAGCGCAATCAGTTCGCGGGTAGCTGCTAATGGCCGCTCGACGTAATAAAGTCGCGAGCGCGTTAACCAGGGTCTTATCATCAGGGTTTTGCTGATAGCTTTGTTTTATTTTCTTAAATTCTGTCAGTGCAGTCTTTTTAATTCGGCTGCGTTGACGAATTTCAAATATAATGAAAACAGTGGAAAAAATTAAAATAATCAGCAGTAATAACAACCAGTAGCCGAGTGCAGGTGGCCACCATGAAACAGCGTCGGGTAAATGGATGTCTTTTAATGGTAGTTGCTGAGTCGCCTGCATAATTAATTAAAAGATGACTGTAACTGTGTTAACGGGTTTTGCTCTGTGCTGCACTCAATAAAAGAGATACTGTGCTTGCGGGCAAATTCTTTGAGTGATTGCAGACGCTGGTTAAAATGCTGCAGATAATTTTGCTGGTTATTTTTGCTGCTGCTGAACAGGATTTTTTTATCCAGATGTTGAATTAAATATTGGCCCTGTTCCGGTAACTTTTTTTCCAGCGTGTCATAAATAAAAAACATGACGATATCGTTATGGCGCGAAAGCTGGGTAATATGCGACTGGGCTTTTTCACCGAGATTCCTGAAATCGCTGATTAAAAAGATCAAGCTACCGGGTTTGGCGACACGGCGCAAGCGTGCCAGCGCCTGGTCGGCATTAACTTGAGAACCGGGCATATTCTGTTTCGTTTGCTGCACCTGTTCGAGCTGCTTAATATAATGCAAAACACCAGCTTTGCCGCGTTGCGGTTTTAATTCATGATGGGTGTGTTCAGAAAAAACCAGACCGCCAATACGGTCGCCCTGTTCGCAGGCTGCCCAGGCAATGCTCGCGGCAGTTTTTGCAGCGATAACCGATTTAAAAACGCCATGGGTGGCAAAATGCATTGGTTCACGAAAATCAGTCCAGCATAAAACCGGGCGTTCACGTTCTTCGGAAAAAATTTTGGTATGAGCGTGTCCGGTTCTCGCGGTGACCTTCCAGTCCATATTTCGAATATCATCGCCGGCCTGGTAAATACGCGATTCATTAAATTCCATGCCGCGGCCACGAAACGCGGACAGGTAGCTGCCACTTTGCATGGCGCGAATCTTTTTTAGCGACAGTTTTAATTTGGCAGCAGAATAACGTAACTGGATTAAACTGTGCTGGCTGATACTAATCAGGCCTTCAGCCGATGACTGTTCCTGAGTTTTTTTTTCTCGCTTTAAGGCTGAGATCATGGCACGGCGATACGGTTAATCAGTTCCTGGATAAAACGATCAGTAGTAATGCCATCGGCTTCAGCTTCATAACTTAAAATAAGCCGATGACGCAGCACATCAAACGCCAGGCTTTGAATATCTTCCGGCGCAACAAAGTCACGACCTGAGAGCCAGGCATGAGCGCGGGCGCAGCGGTCTAGCGTTATTGTTGCCCGCGGGCTGGCGCCATACTGTAACCATGTTTGCAGATCATCGCCGTATTTTCCAGGTTCACGGGTTGCCAGTACCAGCTCGAGCAGATAAGACTCAACATTGTCTGCCATATGAATATCGAGCACCTCATCGCGTGCAGCCAGTAAAGTCTGTGTTGAGATTTTATCAACGCTATCGGTTGTTTGCTGATGAGCCTCGCCGCGTGCGAGTTTAAGAATTTCACGTTCAGCTTCAGCATTCGGGTAATCAATTCGCACATGCATTAAAAAACGATCAAGCTGTGCTTCAGGTAACGGATAAGTACCTTCCTGTTCAATTGGATTCTGAGTTGCCATCACCAGGAACAGTTTCGGCAGTGGGTAGGTGGTTGAGCCTATCGTAATCTGTCTTTCTGCCATGGCTTCAAGTAATGCCGACTGTACCTTGGCAGGGGCACGGTTAATTTCATCGGCCAGCACCAGATTATGAAATAGCGGGCCTTTCTGGAAAATAAAACTGGCATCCTGAGGGCGGTAAATTTCGGTGCCGGTTAAATCAGAGGGTAGCAGGTCAGGGGTGAACTGAACACGATGAAAATCGGCCTCGATGCCGTCGCTGAGTGATTTAATTGCTCGGGTTTTTGCCAGCCCCGGAGCACCTTCTACCAGTAAATGACCATCGGCTAGCAGTGCAATGAGCAATCGGTTAACCAGTTGTTGCTGGCCAATAATATGTTGTTCTACATGCTGCTGGAGTTGCTGAATTTTTTTAAAATGTGACATAAGCAAATAGGGTGAAAAAAGTTCGCTTTTTATTATGTTAGAGTGAGTTTATTATTTTACGGCTGATTTTACTTAACTCTTAGAGATAACTTAACTCTAGATATTCGCAAAAGCTGTATTTTACGGCTGAATGGTTGATTATCCAAGTGCGGAACCGGCGAGGGACCGGTTCCGCGTTTTGGCAGGATAATCTTAACTACTTACACTGAGTTAGTACGCACAGAGAATAAAAAGTTCAATATGAGATGTAATTTTATTTTCCGGCGCGAAGTAATCGTTGTTGGCGCCGGGTTATTGGCGTTGTAAAAATTTTCGACTGGTGAAATCCCCCTGTCATTGGAGTACATTATGGGTTACCGATTAAGCAAAATTTACACGAAAACCGGTGATAAAGGCGAGACCGGAATGGCTGATGGTAGCCGTGTTGCCAAAGATGAGCCAAAGGTGGCTGCCATTGGTGATGTCGATGAGCTCAATTCACAGATCGGTCTGCTGATCACCGAGGTCGCGAATGAAAACACCCGGGATATGCTTAATCGAATACAGCATATATTGTTTGATCTGGGGGCAGAACTGAGTTTGCCGGACTATCCCGCGGTGACAAGCTGGCAGATTAATCTGCTCGAAGACTTTCTCGACCAGCTCAATGAATCGTTAAAACCGCTGG
>Ga0316207_10003158_pt1 | contig 15755 bp, 11 predicted proteins | sample 6weekpyrite_MG_FD_204943 | JGI IMG/M metagenome (GOLD analysis project Ga0316207, IMG submission 204943) | Microbial mat bacterial communities from mineral coupon in-situ incubated in ocean water Damariscotta River, Maine, United States -... | ecosystem: Environmental > Aquatic > Marine >... | reverse complement strand
TATACATTCTATGCGACTGCCGAGGTGATAAGCCTGGTGGGAGCAACGCCTGTTTTTGCCGACATATTGCCAGATTGTTTTACGATCGATCCGGCTAGCATCAAGGCAAATATCACAAGCAAAACCAAGGCAATTCTGCCAGTACATATTTTTGGGCACCCTGCGCGGATGGATGAGATTAATGCCATTGCTGGCGAACATGGACTGGCCGTGGTTGAAGATGCCGCGCAAGCTTACGGTGCAGAGTTGGGCGGAAAACGTGTTGGTAGCCTGGGTACCACGGGAGGCTTTAGTTTCTACCCAACCAAGGTGCTGGGTTGCTATGGTGATGGCGGTATTATTACGACCAGTGATGCGTCAATTGTTGAATCAATCAAGAAGTTGCGGAATCACGGTGCCAGTGCACCCTTTATGCACGATGAGGTTGGTTACAATAGTCGCCTGGATGAAATTCAGGCGGCGTTACTACGTATCAAGTTACGGAAACTGGACGATGATGTGGCAAAGCGTCGAGCAGTGGCGGCGCGTTACACTGAATTGTTTGCCGGTTCAGCAGTAACTGCGCCAAGCCTGCCTGAAAATGGTGGCCATGCCTTTAACCTGTACACGATTCGTATGCCGGATCGCGATCGTATTCGTGGTGTTCTGAATGATAACGGTATTCCAAGTTCGCATTGTTACCCGTTAGGTCTGCATCTACAGGAAGTTTATCGTGACCTTGGTTATAAAGAAGGCGACCTGCCTGTTTGTGATAAAGCCAGTACTGAAGCGCTGTCTCTACCCGTTTATCCTGCAATGAAGACAGAACATGTTGAACGGATTGCAGCAACTATCATTGAGGCAATCGGTTAATTTATAAGCTTGTTTCAATTAATATTTATTGGAGAGTTTGATGCGACTTATTCTTGCCATTTTAATTCCATGGTTACAATTTTTTACTATTGGTAAACCGATCGCAGGGGTTATTTGTTTATTCTTGCAGCTAAGTCTGATTGGCTGGATTCCTGCTGCTATCTGGTCTGTTTATGCTCTTAGCCAGTACAACACGGATAAAAAAATTAAAGCTGCAACCGGGGTTTCACCCGAGTAAATATATTTTTCTGCAGTTATCTCTTTCAGGTGGGTGGTTGGCTGCTTAGTATATTTGCCAGCCGGACAAACTCTTCTACTGTTAGCGTTTCCGGGCGCTGTGTTGGGTCAATACCAGCCGACTCAATCTGCTCAGCACTGAGTAAAATTCTAAGACAGTTGCGTAAGGTCTTGCGACGTTGCGAAAAGGCCTGTGTAACAAGTCGAGCCAGATCTTTTTCATCGTTTGCCAGGAAAGGGGGAGCAGTAAAAGGTATTAACCTGACAATTGCTGACTCAACCTTGGGGCGGGGGTCAAAGGCATCAGGTGGAACGATAAATAATTTTTCTACCTTGCATCTATACTGAACCATGATACTAAGCCGACCAAGTTGGCCACTGCCAGGCTCTGCTGCCATTCTTTCTACAACTTCTTTTTGCAACATGAAGTGCATGTCTTTAATAATATTGGCATGACGAAGTAAATTAAAAATAAGCGGTGTGGATATGTTGTAGGGCAGGTTGCCGATAACGCGTAATGGCTGCTTGCCATCGCTGAGCTGATTAAAATCAAACTTCATGGCATCGGCATTGTGGATGTTTAAACCTGGATAGGTACTTTTTAATAATTCCAGTCCTGTGATTAGATCTCTGTCCAGCTCGATAACCTCTAAATGATTAACCAGCGGTAAGATCTCACGAGTTAGTGCACCTTGTCCCGGGCCAATTTCAACCAATTTGTCATCAGGTTGAATCCCTATCGAAGAGATAATGCGATCGATAATATGCTCATCAGTCAGGAAGTTTTGCCCGAAACGTTTTCTAGCCTTATGTTTCAACTAGTCAGCCCCAACTGTGATGAAGACTGCATCATCTCTATGGCTGTGTTGATAGCGATATCAAGGCTACCCGGATCTGCTTTTCCACTGCCGGCAAGTTCCAGAGCCGTTCCATGATCTACTGAGGTGCGAATAACAGGCAGGCCAAGCGTAATATTGACGGCCCGTCCAAAACCCATGTGTTTCAAAACGGGTAAACCTTGATCATGATACATTGCTAAAACCGCGTCGGCATTTGCCAGCTTGTCAGGCACGAAAAGTGAGTCTGCTGGCAGTGGGCCGACCAGGTCCATACCTTCACTTCGCAACTGCTCCAGTAGAGGAGTGATTATGGTGATTTCTTCCGAGCCAAGGTGTCCATCTTCGCCGGCATGAGGGTTTAGCCCACAAACCAGGATGCGAGGTGACTTGATTGCAAATTTTGATTTCAAATCCTGGTGCAGAATCTTTATAACCGTGTTTAGTTTTTTCTGTGTGATGTTTTTAGCAACCTGGTGTAAAGGAATGTGCGTAGTGGCAAGGGCAACTCTTAACCCTTCAGTTGCCAGCATCATTACGGGTGTCTCAGTATCACACTGTTCAGCAAGAAACTCGGTATGGCCGGTGAAGGGCATACCGGCATTATTGATATTGCCCTTATGAATCGGAGCCGTGACCATGGCAGCAAATTCATTATTCAGGCAACCTTGAGTTGCCTGTTGCAGCATGGTTAGTACATAAGCGGCATTGTCAGGATCAAGTGTGCCGGCAACACAGTCATGTTCGAGCGGAATATTCAGTAGACAACAGTGACCTGCACGTGCAGCCTGGTCAGGCTTATAGTCATCCAGCTCAAAGTTCAGACCGAGTACATTTGCGCGTTGTTGTAAAAGCTGGCGATTAGCTAAGATGACAATTTCAACGGGGTAGTCGTTACCGACCTGTAGGCAAAGGTCGGGGCCGATTCCTGCTGGCTCACCACTGGTTAGTGCAATGCGCTGTACATTGATGCCCATGACAATCGCCTAAGGTCTGCTGCGCCGAATGACGATGGAACTGGCTTGAGATCTAAATATCGTCGAGGCGATATTCAACAAAGGCTTCATCACGAATACGACGTAACCAAGCTTCGGTCGCATCTTCAGTTTTGCGATCACGAATTAATTTGCGCGCCTTACTGCGAAGGAATGCCTCGGTATCATCATGATCGCGGCGATCCAGCATTTGCACAATATGCCAGCCAAACTGGGTGCGGAAAGGTTGACTAATTTGACCCGCAGATAGCTTATCCATTTCCTGCTCGAAACGTGGCACTAATGCACCGGGGCTACTCCAACCCAGATCACCGCCACGTGCTGCCGAGCCACGATCATCAGAATGGGCACGTGCCAGTGCTGCAAAGTCTTCACCTGCTTCAAGTCGAATGAGCAACTGTTGTAGTCGGATGCGCGCATCGTCATCTGAAGTCAGTTCATTCTGGCGGATAAGAATATGTCTGGCCAGGGTTTGCTTAACCATATGGCGTTGTTCGGCACCGCGTACATCAGATAATTTGATGATGTGGAAACCGCTGGGGCTTCGGATTGGTTCGCTGATGTCACCTTTTTGCATTTCAGTGACCACATCAGTAAAGATGGATGGTAATTGGGCAACCTTGCGCCAGCCAAGATCGCCACCGTCAAATGCTTGCTGGCCATCTGAACTTGCCGCTGCTACTTGTTTAAAGTTGGTGCCAGCACGGAGTCGACTAATTACAGTATTGGCTTTGCTTTTAGCCGCATCTATTTGCTCAGCACTGGCCGCTTCTGGCAGAGAGATTAAGATGTGGCTAAGGCGATATTCCTGGTTTCCCTGGCTGCGATTTTTATTGGTAGCAAGGAAATTATCAATTTCCTGTTCAGTGATATTAACGCGTTGGCGCACACGACGTTGCATCAGGCGGCTAACAATCATCTCTTTGCGAATATCTTCACGGAACACCGCGAAGCTAAAACCATCAGCTTCAATAGCGGCACGGAATTGACCCAGGCTCATGCCATTCTGATTGGCGATACGGCTTACCGAGGCATTGAGCGTCTTGTCATCAATTCGAATACCACCACGTTCAGCAGCCTGTAGTTGAAGACGACTGACAATGAGGCGTTCGAGTACCTGGCGACGCAGTACGTCAGCAGGAGGGGCCTGTGTGTTACGTTGCTGTAACTGGCCCTGGATGGTCTTTAAACGAGTGTTTAATTCACTCTCGAGGATGACATCATCATTGACGATGGCAACAATACGGTCCACCGGCAGAATGGCAGCAGTTGCCGAAAAAGGAATAAAAAACAATAAAAACAACAGGTTACGCATTAGGGTTCTCGCCGTTCTAGAAAATATCATCATCGCTTAGTGATTCGCGATCATAGCCTAGAATACCACGTCCGAGGAACTTTTTGACCCTGTCGCCAAAGCTGCTCAGCCCTTTGAGTTCCAGCTGGAACATTAAGGCGAAGTTTTCGTCGTCTTGACTCAGGTCATTAATGAATTCACGTCCGACCACCCTGACAATCCAGCAGCAGCTTTCATACTCAAGGCCGGCGAAGGCGTCGATTGTGCGTTCCTGGTCGAGAGCATAATTCCAGCGACCGACTGCACTCCATTGCCTGTTAATCGGCCAGCTAACTGAAAAGTCGGTCTGCTCCAGGAGGTTGGTGCGTTGTCGATACGCAAAATTAAGAATTTGGTCATCAGCTGACTGGTAACGTACCGAGACAACGCCTTTTTCAGTTTCACGACTATGCGGATCCCATTGTAGACCGGCTCGGGCACTCAGGCTACGGGTGAACCGGGCACTGACCTCGGCAACAATATCTGAGCTATTGTCATCTTCAACCAGGCCATTGGGCAGGGTTACTTCACGATCTTCAAAGTAGTAGATCTGGCCAATACTGGCAGAGGCACGCTCGATGCCTGATGCCTGATCAATAAAGCGGGTAGTTAGTGCAGCAGTGAGCTGGTTAGCATCACCAATCCTGTCAGCACCACTGAAACGGTTTTCCCGGAACAGCTGATCAAAACTGAAATCAAACAGACCACTATCAAACACCACAGACTGTCCCTGTTCATCAACGATCAAATTATTCTGACTACGTTTTGGGACGTTGAGGTAGTAAAGACGAGGTTCAAGTGTTTGGGTAATTGCACGGCCGCCAAAACTGGTTTCACGGTCAAAGTACAGACCGCTATCAACACTAAAGATTGGTACACTGCGATCAGGGCTGTCATTACTACCAGCGAAGGTGTTATCGAGGCTGTAGCTGGTGTAACGCAAGCCAATTTTCGGCGTAATAAAACCGTAGCTATTGCGCAGAGGCAAGCTGACAGATGGCGAAAGATCGTATCGGGTACCGGTCACACTATCATCACGATTGAAGTGAACAGCTTCAGCACGTAGCCCATAATCAAGGCCAAAATGCTGATCTGGTAAATTGGCATTAAACACGACTTGTGGCAGGCGCTCGTATGGGCGGCTGGTCCTGGCAATGGTGTCATCAAGTGTTTGATAGCCCTGCAGGCGCCCTGTCAGGCTCCAGAAGTCACCCGAATAAGTCGCATCCAGGCGGCGTTCGAGATGGGTGGTACTGGTGAGGGTAATATTATTGCCGAGGTCTTCGAAGTATTCGTCATCCGAAACATAGTTAAGATCAGCAGTGGCACGGAATCTTGAGGTGAACTGCGAGTTGTTCTTGTACGAGAACAGGTAACGATCTTCATCGTTAAATTCATTATCACTGGCAAGATATTCAGCCGAGATAATGCCTTCGCTAGAAATAACGCCTGCACTGGGTTGACTCAGGTAACGGTATTCACCACCAAGCTGGAGGCCGCGCTTACTAAGGATACGGGGCGTAATAGTTGCATCACGATTAGGCGCAATATTCCAGTAGTAAGGAATTGCAAACTCGGCGCCAGACTCATCAGAGTTGCCAAAAGTAGGGGTAAGAATACCGGACTTACGGCGGTCATCGATTGGGAATGTCAGTACCGGTGAATAGAAAAAGGGGATACCTTTGAAATTCACAGAGACATTTTCGGCAATACCGATGCCTTCATTGTGAAGCAGCTTAATTTTGTCGGCGTTCAGTTCCCAGTCACTGTTGCCGGCAGGACACGTTGTATAAGTCGTATTCTTAAGGCGAGTTGTGTTTTTGACGCCATCGCGACGTAAGCTATCGGCCGTGCCGCGAGCATGTCGGTCATAAAGATCAAAATCTGCCTGGGAAACCCTGCTCTTGTCTTCTTTGAGATTTAGTTTTAATTCATCACCGCGGATCGCGATGCTGTTGTCTTCCAGGCTGACATTGCCTTTAGCCAGGGCAGATTCTTTTTCACGATCGTAATCAACAGCATCGGCCAGCAGTCGCTGGTCTGCACGGGTTATGACGACATTACCCCGGAAAGTGGAGACACCATCTTTAGTCAGCTCAGCACTATCTGCTGAGAGTTTGGTTTCAGCATTGGTGCGATCGGTATCACTTACATCAACCTTGGCAGTTCGGTTAACCGGTGGACAGAGTGCCCAGGGGCCTTCTCCGCCAATGCTTTGCTGAGGCGTGGCGGGCTTGGGTTCTGGTTTGCGAACTTGCTGACGCGAAGTGCTGGGTTTTACCGGGGCGGGTCGTGTCACCTGCTTTGGTGCCGGCGCAGGGGTTGGTTTGGGCTCCGGTTCTGGTTCAGGCTCAGGTTGTGCAATGGCAGGCTCAGGTTTCACTGGTGTAGAGTCTGGCTCTGGCTCAGGTAAGCTTTCGACGGGTGGTGTTACCGGCCCTTCAGGCAGCTTTACGCTAGGCTCGGGTGTTAGTGCAGGCTTAGCAGGGGTAACTGTTCCGGTATTACACAGCCATGTACCATCAGCAGCCTTGGTACAATCCCAACCTGTTGCATCTGCAGCGGATACCGCTACAGGTAAGTGCCATAATACGAGGCTAGTGCCAAGTAGGCTAAAGAGTCGTTTAGGAGCTTGTTTCACTACGCATTTATCTTTGTTATGTGTTTATTGCCAATTGTCCCCACCCCAAAGTTCGTGAGGCCGACTAAAATCGCATAGAATGGCTTTAGCATCAAATTTATATTAAGGATAATTCAAGCTTGTGGCAGATATATCTAGCAACTCATTGATAAGACAACTCATTTTGGCTGGAGCCGTTTTGGTGGTCAGTTTCCTTATTATTGGCTTACTGTTCCTGACTAGCCCTGAAAATAAACCCGTTCTAAAAGATCCGGTAGCCGTCAAGGTGAGTCAGGTGACGCTGGCTACCACCACGATTAACCCACGTGTGACGGTGACAGGCCGGTTACAGCCAGCTAATCGGGCTTTATTGCGGTTTGAAGTGAGTGGTCAACTGGCGGAAAGGCAGGTTGAACCAGGACAATTGGTTGAGGCGGGAGCCGTGTTATTAACACTCGCTGATGCCGATGCCAGTGATTCACTTGCCGAAGCGCAGGCACGGCTAGAAATGGAAACCGCTGCAGTTGGACGTGATCGCCGGTTACTGAAAATTGCCAGCAAGGACGTGGTGCTACAGCAGCAGGAAGTGAAGCGTTTACAGCAATTAGTTTCGGAGTCGTTAGTATCTGCGACCCGACGTGACCAGGCAAAGCAGAAGTTATTGCAACTGCAATCAAACCAGGCGCAATTACGATATAGCGTTGACACTGCAGAGGCTCGTATAAAATCTGCGCGTGCTGCTCAGGCCCGTGCAGCACGTAACCTTGCTCGAACTAAATTAACAGCTCCTTTTGCCGGCACGGTAAATGTTGTTCACAACGAAGTGGGTGACTATGTGACACCAACATCAGTCGCGATCGAGCTTGTCGATCTCGATAACATTGATCTGTACGTTGAAGTGACCGGTGAAACAGCGGCGGCAATCTCGTTACAACAAAATGTCAGTTTACAAATAAATGGTCAAACACATCGCGGTCAAGTAGTTGCCTTACGAAGTGATCCGGATCCAGTCACATTTACCCATGCGATACGTATTCGTCTTGAAAGCAAAGGTTTGTTGCCTGGCACACTGGGTAGTGTGGTATTACCTTTGGCTGTGCAACCGGCAGTCCTGGTCGTTCCTGTCAGCAGTTTACTGCAGGAAGACGGGCGTAGTTATGTTTTTGTGGTTAAGGATGGACAGCTCGAACGACGTGTTGTGCAAATTGGGGTTCGCGATGGAGATAGAATGGTAGTGCGCTCAGGGCTGCAATCAGGTGAAAAAATCGTCGCACGTGATATCGCTGCACTGAGTGATGGACAAAAGGTCGAGTTGTTCGAATAAACAGTTATGTTCCTGATTCGTTTTAGCATCAATAACCCCCTGCTGACGAATATGATGCTCGTCATTATTTTGATCATGGGCGTGCTTTCATGGAATGCGATGCCGCAGGAGATGTTCCCGAATATTCAACTCGACAAGGTCCGCATTAGTACGGTTTTTGAGGGAGCAGCACCTGAAGAAGTTGAGCGCCAGGTGACCCTGCCTATCGAAGAGGAATTTGACGGTGTTGCCGATATTGATGTGGTCACATCTACCAGCCAGGAAGGTGTTTCGAATATCCTGATTGAGTTAAAACCGGGTTCCAATGTTGATGATTTTCTTAGTGATGCACGCGAAAGAGTAAACCGGATTATTGACTTACCCGAGTTAGCAGAGGATCCAGAGGTTGTTCGTCTTGAGGCACGTTTTCCAGTAATCAGTGTGGCCCTGTACGGCGAGATCGCCAGGGGTGAGTTGTATGCACGAGCTGAACAGGTAAAACGCCGCTTGTTACAGCTGTCGGGTGTTGCCGGTGTCGGTGTGGCCGGGGATCGTGAGTGGGAACTTTGGGTTATTGTTGATCCGGAACGACTGGCAGCGCGTAACCTTTCGCTTGCGACAGTGATTAAATCAGTGCGTGATAACCTCGATGACACTCCGGGTGGTGCGATTCGTTCCGTGGAAGGTGACATCCTGTTACGGGGTAAGGGCGTTCAGCCGGAACCGGACAAGGTTGCTGGCATTGCATTGGCTACCAATAAGAGCGGTGGGCAATTACTGCTGGGCGATATTGCCGATGTGCAGTTAAGACTGGAAGAAGCCGTTACCCTGGGCCGTTTTAATGGAGAGCCCTCGGTCAACCTGACGGTGACAAAAACGGCTGAGGCATCGACTATCGAGGTATCTGACCGTGTAAAAGAACTCGTTACTCAGATGCGCACAGAATTACCGGATAGCCTGAAACTGGGTCTTTTTAGTGATTTGTCCATTTACGTCCGAACCCGCTTGAATACTGTGAAGTCGTCTGGCCTGGTGGGCCTGGTGCTGGTGTTATTGTCACTGTATTTATTTCTAAATTTTCGTGTTGCGGCCATCACAGCGATGGGTATTCCTGTTTCATTCCTGTTTGCTATCGCGATGATTTATTATTTCAATTACACCATCAATATGGTGTCCCTGTTTGCCTTCCTGATCGCGCTGGGCATGATCGTCGATGATGCGATTATTGTTACCGAAAATGTTTATCGCCACATGGAAGAAGGTATGCCGCATTATCGCGCGGCCAGGGTCGGAGCAAGTGAAGTGTTCTGGCCAGTGATTGCCTCAACCACCACAACGGTCGCTGCGTTCCTGCCAATGTATGCCATTGGCGGTACGCTCGGTGCATTCATTGCTGTGATACCGGCTGTAGTTAGTTTTGCGTTACTTGGCTCCTTGCTCGAAGCTTTTGGTGTATTGCCTTCACATGCGGCTGAAATATTACGGGTTGAAAAAAGTAATCATTCACGCTGGGTCAACTGGGCAGCTTTGTTGCAAAAATATTTAGGGGTATTACGTTGGTCTTTGATTAATCGTTACCTGGTATCAGTTGCAACTGTGTGCGTGCTGTTGATTGTTATCGTGTTTGCGACGACGCGGGTGCCGTTCCAGTTATTTGGGCATGTCAATATTGGCCAGTTCTTCGTTAACATTGAGGCCCCCAGTACTTACAGCCTGGAAGATTCAAAACGGCTTGCGGTTCAGGCCGAGCAGGCCGTTAATGAAGTGGTAGCAGACGAAGAATTGAACACTATGTTGACCAATGTCGGCGTGAGTATTATCGATTTCAATCGATTCCGTTTTGGTAGTCACTATATTCAGTTGGTTGTCGATCTTGAGAAGCAGGCCCCGCAAGGATTTATTGAGCGATGGGTGACACCATTGGTGAATTTAAAATTCAGTCGTGAAGGAACACGGGAACGACCGGCAGATGAAATAATTGATGCGGTGCGACAACGTCTGGCGTCGGTGTCGGGCATTCAACGCTTGTCGATATTGCGGCCGCAGGGGGGACCGGCTGGTTCGGATATTGAAGTCGGCGTGCGCGGCAGTGATGTAAAGGTATTGCATGAGGAGTCACTGGCGATTCGTGATTACCTGCGGGGTGTCCCTGGTGTTCATGATGTCAGTCAGGATCTTGAAGGTGGCAAACTCGAGTACCAATACAGCCTTAACGACCGGGGCCGCCAGCTAGGCCTGACTCAGCGTGATCTTGCTGATGCCGTCAGGAGTGGTTTCCTTGGCCTTGAAGTGACCTATGTAACCTGGCAGGAAAAACGTATCCCGGTGCGTGTTATTTACCCTGAAAGCTGGCGCCATACATCGTCACAATTAGCAAAACTGCGGATTACTTCGCCACTGGGTAATTCAGTTTATCTTGGTGAGGTAGCTGATATTAGTGTTGATCGTGGTCTGAATGTGGTGAATCGACGTGATGGCCGACGCCTTGCAACGGTTACGGCTGAAGTGGATAGCGATGTACTGACACCACTCGAGGCAAGCGATCTAATCAGGGAAAAATTTTCTGATATTGAAGAGCGACGGCCCGGTTATTCGTTAGTCTTTCTTGGCGAGAAGAAAGAAGCATCTGATTCTATCGCAGATATGAAACGTGCCGGTATTATTGCCCTGGCGATTATCTACTTTATCCTGGTTGCGTTATTCCGTTCCTTACTTGATCCGCTGGTTGTGATGTTCGCAATCCCGTTTGGGATTATTGGTGTTATCGTAGGTCATGTCTTGTTTGGTTATAATTTGCAGTTCCTGTCTCTGGTAGGTTTTTTGGCGCTGAGTGGTATCGTGGTGAATGACTCCCTGATCCTGGTCGATTTTGCCAAGAAGGTACGCTTGCAGGGTTGGGATCGTATTGACGCGGTTATTGAGGCTGGCCGGGTGCGAGTGCGCCCCATTTTATTGACGACTATTACAACCTTCCTGGGCATATCCCCCTTGATATTTTTCGCCTCTGGACAGACGGCGTTTTTATCACCTATGGCAGTGAGTCTTGGTTTTGGCCTCATGTTTGCGACGGTATTGATCCTGATTGTGTTACCTTGTTTCTATTTGATCGCGGATGATCTGCGTACTCACAGCTGTCGTTTTTTACGTGGCGTGTTTAACCAGCCAGAGCCAGAGGATCAAATGGCACCCATATGCCTGGTGAGCGATCGACCCAGCGAGGCAGAAGAGAAAAAATTGTATGAATGAACGTCTAACGCAACTAGCACAATGGTTGCGACAACAAACCGGTCAGAATTGTGAACTAAAGCCGGCTTCGAGTGATGCCAGTTTTCGTCGTTATTTTCGCATTGAGCTTGAGCAAGGTAGCCAAATTGTAATGGATGCGCCTCCAGAGCAGGAAGATTGTCGTCCATTTATACAGGTCGCTGATATTCTGCATAGTGCGGGTCTAAATGCTCCGGAGATTATCGCACAAGATCTACAGGCGGGCTTCTTGTTACTTGGTGATCTGGGTAACGTTACTTATCTGGAAGTGTTAAATGCCGATTCAGCTGAACGTTTATATGGTGATGCAATGGACGCGTTGATTAGTCTGCAGACGTGCATTGATATAGCGACAGTTGATCTTCCTCCTTATGATGAAACCTTGCTGCAAACAGAATTGGATTTATTTAAAAACTGGTACCTGGAGAAACATTGCGGGGTCAGTCTGAATGAGCAACAGCAGAAAACCTGGCAACAGACCTGCCAGGTACTGATTGAATCTGCATTGTCACAGCCTAAGGTTTGTGTGCACCGAGATTATCACTCACGAAATCTAATGCAGGTTGAAGAGGGGCATAACCCGGGTATTCTTGATTTTCAGGATGCCGTGGTGGGCCCGGTTACTTATGACCTGGTTTCCCTGCTAAGGGATTGTTATATAAGTTGGCCACGTGAGCAGGTTGAAGAATGGGTGAGGGGCTTTTATGTGCAAGCTGGACACTCAGGCATTATTGATGCAACTAAGATTAGTGAAAACCAATTCCTGCAGTGGTTTGATTTAATGGGTGTGCAGCGACACTTAAAGGCCATTGGTATTTTTGCCCGCTTGCTGCATCGTGATGGCAAGCAAGGTTATGTTGGCGATATTCCACGTACCTTAGCTTATGTATTGGATGTTTGCGGAAGAGTTCCTGAGCTAGAGAGTTTTTATAATTTGTTACTTGAATTGCAATTACCAGATCAGGTTTCCTAAGTTCTGGTTCTTTGTCTAACTATCTTTTATTGTGTCTTTATGAAAGCAATGATTCTTGCAGCAGGTCGGGGCGAACGACTACGACCGTTGACTGATACAACCCCAAAGCCACTGTTACGAGTGGGTGGACATAGTCTGATTGAGTATCACCTGAAGGCGCTTAAGGAAGCAGGTATTACCGACATTGTGGTTAACCTCGCCTGGCTTGGTGATCAGATCGAAAGTACTCTGGGCGATGGCAGTCGTTACGGTGTGCGAATTGCGTATTCTTACGAAACAGGCCAGGCGCTTGAGACGGGTGGCGGTATTTATAAGGCGTTACCGCTGTTAACAGATAATGGCAATACCCCTTTTATTGTCACCAATGCGGATACCTGGACTGATTTTCCATATCATAACCTGTCTGGACAGCTTAGTGGGTTAGCACACCTGGTGATGGTCGATAATCCACCCCAACATCCGGATGGTGATTTTGTTTTTGAAAATGGCTTTTTGAAAGAGGCAGGTGATGAGCGCCTTACTTTTAGCGGTATCGGGGTTTATTCTCCGGCATTGTTTTCAGGTATTAGCGAAACCATCTTCCCGCTTGCGCCATTATTGCGCGAGGCAATGAATAAGCAACTTGTGACAGCAGAACATTATCAGGGCAGCTGGTTTGATATTGGTACAGCAGAGCGTCTGCAAATGCTTGATGCCAGTTTAAAAGGAAATGGGCATGGGTGAAGAGATCACCAGGGAATCATTCTCGTCACAAGATTTCGAGATATTTTCAGAAGAGTTAAAACAACAAACAGCATTATTAAAAAGCTGGTTTGAAGAGGGTGTGTTTTCTGAGCAAGCACCAGGTGGTGGTTTTGAGCTGGAAGCATGGTTGATAGATAAAGAGGCTCGTCCTGCTGCCATTAACGAACAATTTATCGCAGAGTTAAACAGCGACCTGGTGGTGCCGGAGCTGGCACGATTTAATATTGAATTAAACGGGACCCCACAGGCTTTACAGGGTCTTGCACTGAGTAAACTTCAATCCGAGCTAGAGCATACCTGGCAATCCTGTTTTGCGACAGCCGAAAAATTAGATAGCCAGCTACTTATGACAGGTATCCTGGCAACCGTGCAGGATAGTGATTTATGTCCTGAAAATATGTCACGCATGCTGAGGTACCAGGCGCTGAACGACCAGGTGCTACGTATGCGACAAGGTAAGCCGCTGCGTCTGGATATCAATGGACATGAACATCTACAAAGTACCCATTATGATGTCATGCTCGAATCAGCCGCAACTTCTTTCCAGATTCACTTGCAAATACCTGCGCAAAAGGCGGTCCGTTATTACAATGCAGCACTGGTTGTTGCTGCACCCCTGTTAGCAATGGCCACTAATTCTCCGTTCCTGTTCGGTAAGCGGATTTGGGAAGAAACCCGTATCCCTTTATTCGAGCAGTCAGTTGAATTAGGTGGAATAGGCGGTGCGGCATTTGGCCCGGTAAAAAGGGTTAGTTTTGGCAGTGGTTATGTGCACAATTCACTGATGGAATGCTTTACAGAGAATGCAGAGCATTTCCCGGTATTGCTGCCATTAGTAGGTGTTGAGAGCCATGGTGATAAGCGTGATCGGCTGCCACATCTGCGTATGCATAATGGTACAATTTGGCGTTGGGTGAGGCCTTTGATTGGTTTCAACAAAGACGGCACACCGCATTTACGGATAGAACAACGAGTCGTCCCATCAGGTCCGACGATTGTGGATGCGATTGCTAATGCAGCGATGTTTTTTGGATTAATGGAATCTCTGGTTTCATCTGAAACGTCGATTGAGAGTGAAATAGATTTTGCAGCGGCGCGTGATAATTTTTATGCCGCCGCCAGGGATGGTTTATCTGCTCAGTTGACCTGGAAATCAAAAAAACTATCAGCAAATACCCTCCTGGTTGAAAAGTTGATCCCTATGGCAAGACGTGGTCTTGAACAATTGGGTCTGGATAAGCAGGATATTGAAAAGTATATCGAGGTTATTACATTGCGAGTAGAATCGGCACAGACAGGTAGTTCCTGGCAGCAACAATGTGCTCAACGCCTGGGCGGTGATTTGCAAGCAATGAGCTTGTTATATCTTCAACACCAGCAATCAGGGCGACCCGTCCATGAGTGGCCTCTGCCATGAGTGATTCTTTGCTACATGAAATGGATTATTTACCGGATGGTTTGCTCGATTGTGATGCGAGTGAGTTGCACCTGCATCTGCCGGGACCTAGCCTGATCCACCTTAAGGGACGACGTGAGGAACCCCTGTTTGTATCGGTATTGTTGCACGGCAATGAGCCGGTTGGCTGGCAAGCGATTCAGCATTTTTTGAAGCGATACCAGGAAGAGAAATTACCGCGTAGTTTGTCGCTGTTTATTGGCAACATCAGTGCCGCCAAGAATGGCTTAAGACGCCTTGATGGACAACCTGATTACAACAGGATCTGGTGTCCTCCTGATCAGGGTGAAATGACAGACGAACATCGTATGGCTGAGCAGATCGTCACGATCATGCGTGCTCGAAAACCGTTTGCCAGTATTGATATCCATAACAACACTGGCATTAATCCGCATTACGCCTGTGTTAACCGCGTCGACAACCAGTTTTTTTGGCTAGCGACACATTTTTCTCGTACTGTTGTTTACTTTATTAGGCCTGAAGGTGTTCAGACGAGTGCCTTTGCTGATTTTTGTCCCGCGGTGACAGTTGAGTGTGGTCAGCCTGGCCAACAATACGGTGTTGAACATGCTGCCGAGTTTCTTGATGCCTTAATAAATCTTGCGGTGTTGCCTGACAAGCCGGTGCCAGAACATGATATTGATGTCTTTCATACCGTTGCGATTGTGAAGGTGCCGGATGAGATCAGTTTTGGTTTTCCTCCTGAGCAACTTGAAGATTCGCCAGACTGCCAGATTCAGTTCATTGACGACCTTGACCACATGAATTTCCGGGAGCTTGCAGCAGGTACCGCGCTGGCTTATTTAAATGGTGAAAGTGAAGTTGTACGTCTTGAAGTGATCGATGATGATGGTCGAGATCGTTGGCAGGATTTTTTCGAAATACGTGACCAACAATTATGCACAGCGCAAGCCGTTATGCCATCGATGTTAACCCTGGATGAACGGGTTATCAGGCAGGATTGTTTGTGCTACTTAATGGAACGTATGCCTAAGCAACATTAATTAAGCGGTTTTGCTAGGCGCTCTTTCGGGCAGGGTTGAGCTTGTCGAGTAAACCGGAACGGCTATCTGTTTTGTCATGCGTGGCAATAAGCTTGCCGTTAATGCAGGCGCCACGACGAATTTCGATGCATTCATAAT
>Ga0316207_10003157_pt1 | contig 15759 bp, 8 predicted proteins | sample 6weekpyrite_MG_FD_204943 | JGI IMG/M metagenome (GOLD analysis project Ga0316207, IMG submission 204943) | Microbial mat bacterial communities from mineral coupon in-situ incubated in ocean water Damariscotta River, Maine, United States -... | ecosystem: Environmental > Aquatic > Marine >... | reverse complement strand
AGCAGCTCAACAGCCTGGCGCTTGAATTCTTCTGAATATCTTGTTCGTTTTGTCATGGTTCACTCCTCAGGGTATTATCCCTGTTTTAGAGTGTCCGATAAACTCCGGGAGGTTCACTCTGACCCCGTTTATTTCTAGGACAGATATTCTTCACCATCTGTCCTCTGTAGTAAATCCACGCAAATCAATCAACGCCACCACACAACCCTCAAACTTCCTTCAAACCGTAACAAGAAAATAGACCTGTCCCCTTTTTCTACTTCGTTTATTTTTGCTTAATATTATATTTACAGTATAGGCGGAAATGTTTTTACCGCCTTTCTAAATGGATTAATAAACAAACTCTCAAACACCTTAAATTCAAGTAATGTTATTTTTTTATCTGCATCTATAAAACAAAATTTTTTCATAGCCTTACCATATGACTCAACTCTTATTTCCGATGTTAATATAATTTTCATAACATCCAAAACCTCATCAAGGTTATTCTCAATAAACTCATTTCCCCATGAAAAAACTTCACTTGACCCATCTAAATGAATATCAATTCCACTTTTGGAAAACTCAAGAGTAAGTAGTATTGTATCTTTTTCTTTTAATATTACTCGACTGAAATATACATCTGAACATTCATCAACTTTAAAAACATTACTTTTTGATAATTTAGGGCACCCAAGTCCAATCAGAACTTTTTCAAACATTGTAACTTTATCATTAAGCTGACTATTCATTTTGTCGCCCTTTTTAACGCAGAGCTCTTTTTACTTGAATTGAGCCATTAGCAAAAGAGTTCCCTACAAATGTTCTAGGCACATAAAAATGATACCTTGCAGCATTTCCAGACCCACCGAAACCTACTCGCATCATCATACCTCCACCATTACGTGAAACACCACTCCAGCCCATTTTAAATAAGCTACCAGTAGCATTCCACGTGCCAGACACACCTGTAACACTATGTGCAAACCTAGTTGAAGTTATACCGAAAGTGCCACTTAAAAACGCCCTAGAACCTAATTGAGGAATAGCCCATAAAGCTCCACCTCCAATTAAAACAGCTTCAGGATGAACCGCTTCAATTGAACCACTATTCAGTTGAGTGTAAGTACCTTTATCGACATTGTAGACATGCACTTCATTCGAATCATCAAAAAAGTATGGTTCTTGAGCTAAACAAGAATCTAATAAGCCTAATTTATCAAAAAGCGTAGCTGGATTCCCTCTCACATACCCAAAAGTATTAACCCCACCACGAAGTCCTATAGGATCAGACTGTATATACCTACCCAACGAAGCATCATAATCCCGAAAATAATTATAAGCATACCCACTCTCAGAATCCAAATACTGCCCAGGAAACTTAAGCTTCTGACTTTCATTATTCAAAGAAGCCAAACTCTGCCCAAACGGCATCTCATCAGCCATCCAGACAACCCGCCTAAACTCATCCGTCATAACCTCAGGCGCCCCCAAATGATCATTAAGAATAAACACCAGCTCACCCTCAACACCATTCGAATAATCCACCTTAGCCACCCGCTCATTCCCCATAAACAGATACTCAGCAATCGCACGACCCGATGCATCGGTTTCCGCAATTAACTGATTAGCACTATTATAATGGAAATGGATAACCTCAAGTGATCCATCGGTTTGCATAACAGTTTTGCTCACCCGCTGGCCTTTCGCATTGTAAAGATAAACCGCCCCACTATTCCCTGTCGCGTTTTTATCAATCCCCTGCAAACGATTATTCGCGCCATAAATCAGTGCAGTATTATTATCTAATGACTTCTGATCATTAATAATATTACCCACCGCATCATAACTTAATAGTCGCTCACTGGTATTTTCAGAGTCGTGTTTGGCCACCGACAATAATCGATTACTATCATGGGCATAGTCATACTCTTCAACCATGGCTTCCGCACTGTTGGTTTCAGTTAACCGACGTTGTAAACGATTACCCACTTTATCGTAGTCGTATTCCACGCGACCATAACTACCATCCGCTGCGGTCAGTCGATAAAGGTCATCATAAACAAATGCCTGGCTTTGATTTGCATTTAGCTGATTATTAATCTGCGTAATATTGCTTGATGCATCATAGGCATAGTTCACATCAAACAAGGTATTGCGCAAGCTATTATCAGTGAGTTTAATCGACTCGATACGATAGTCTTTATCTCGCTGGATATTCGCCTGGGTGTTATTGCCATAGTGAATTTCACTAAGCGGCCCAAAGGGTAAATAACTCACGGCATTCACCACTGACTGGCTGGCTTCACCGGCACTGGCCTGTGTGCTTAAACCATTCACTCGGCCCTGCTGATTAAACTCATAACTCACCACTCGACCACTGGGGTAAGTGGTGCTTAATAACACACCATTGGCATCATAGTTATTTTCTAGCTGATAGTGTGTGTCACCTATGCGGTAATTTTTATGCTGCACTTTACCCTGTGGGTTATAACGGTATTGTGTTTCACCACTGGGGTCGGTGACCTGTGCCAGACGACCTATGTTATTGGCTGGGCTATTCGCTACGCTATTGCCTGATGTTTCAGCGGCTTTGTCATAGGTATAAACAATATCGTTACTGCTATCCGCGGGATAATGAATATGGGTAACACGCCCCAGCACATCATAGCGGTAGTGCGTGGCAACATTACGCGCATCGGTTTTGCTGATTAGCTGTCCGGCTTCATTATAAGCATAATGGGTTGTGCCGGTATCCGGGCTGATCTGTGCAATTTTATCGCCGAAACCGTTGTAACGATATTCGGTTGTGAGATTGCGTTGATCGGACACGGACGTTACTCGGCCTGCACTATCATAGGATTTGTTCACCACACCCTCATTCGCATCGGTGGTGGCAATTAAACGATTAAGCGCATCAAAAGCCTGTGTGGTTTTATTTTTCAATGGATCAGTAATGGTTTGCAACTGACCATTTTTATTGTACTGGTAACGGGTGACCTGTTTGTTTGCACCAATGTATGCCAGTAAACGACTCAGCTCATCAAACACACGTTGCTGTGTTTTCACCAGCTCACCCTGTGCATTATGGGTGGTTTCTGCAATGCGGTTACCTTCTAAATCGAGGGTATAGCTAATGCGTTCACCTTTGCTGTTATGTATGCCGATTACGCGGTAGGCGGTGTCGTAAACGTAATTCACCTGCTCGCCATTAGGCAGGGTGACTTTACTGATTTGACCTTCACCTTTGTAGTTGCCACTGTGTGCGTAATCATACACCGTGGTGGCTTTGCCCTGATCACCCAGTGCTTTATCGACAATAACGGTTTTGCTGCTTAACCAGCCACGGGCATTATAAGCCAGATGAGTTTCAAGCCCATTGGCATCAACAATCACCAACGGGTTGCCGCGTTTATCCAGCGAGCTTACCTGGCTGATATGGTTTAAGGCATTGCGTATTTCGATACGATTGCCTTTGGCATCATAGGCAAAGTGGCTAATGTCATTCACATCGGTGCGCGGACCATCAACCTGGGTTAACAGGCCCTGCGCGTTGTAGCTATAACTTGTGGTTCTGACTGGGTAGCTATTAAACAATTCCTGCATCCAGCTGCGTTCGCTTTGTGTATCGAAAAGATTTTGTTCGATTAATAAACCTTTATCGTTATAGACAAACTCGGTGGTTAAACCGGGTTTCACAATACGCGTTGGTAAACGGTAGTGTGGGTGCCATGTGGTTTCAATAACACGCTCTACCTCGGTGCCTTGCGCTTCTACTCGCTTCACTTCCAGATTACGCTGGTTATAGCTGTAACTTGTAACAACACCATCCCAGTTAGTTTTGGTTTCGATATTGCCACGATCATCATAGGTGTAGGCCTGGTTAGAGGCGACACAACTTGCCGTAGCATGACCTTCGATTGAAGTGGCATGATCATTTTTATCGAAATGATAGGTGGTTTCCCTGCCTAATGAATTACGCACGGTGCTGCTGCGGTTGTTATTAAAGGTAATATCAACACGCTCGGCATGATCACCCAGCTCACTTAAGATGGCACGGCCGGTGTCATCATACGCCATGCTGTGTATACGCTGGCCTAACTCATTGGTAATACCGGTAATGGCACGGGTGAAACGCTCGTCATTATAGTGGTATTGCTTAAATGGATTATCCGCCAAGTTGTCATCCTGGGTTTCAGTGTTATCTGGATAGAGCACTTTGCTTAATAGCTGTTTGCTCATATCGTAACGATAATGCGTGGTATTGCCTTCAGGGTCGGTCATGGCTTTTAACAGGCCGTGACGATTGTAGGCCAGTTGAATGCTGGCACCAAAGGTATCGCTAACTTCTACTAGCTGATCTTTCTGGTTGTAGCTTAACTGCTGGGTGTAACCACCACGGTGTTGAATGGATAACAGACGACCCTGTGGGTTGAAGGTTTCTATTTCATCATGGGTGTTGGTTAACTGCCAGCCCTGCTGGGTTTGTTTTAATATTGCCTGCTCGTTATCCAGCGCGACCCAGTTGCCTTCTTTGTCTTTGGTGAAGGTGACTTTTTCACGATTGGTTTTTGTGTAGGTTACAGTCCATGGATCACTTGAACCCGGCTGACCACTGATATTTTCAAAGCTTAGGGCTTTATCGAAGTTACTGCGCCAGCCTTCGCCGAGGCTGGTAGTTGCCTTGCTATAACTTGAGTAGTAGCGTTCGAATTTTAGTTTGCTTGCGCCTTTGTTCTGGTAGTCGAGCATGGTGAGGTATTTTTCACCTGTGGCTATATTGATTGGGTTGGGAGAACAGCCACCACTTTGTTTTCCACTTTGAGCGATTTGCCCCAACATCGAACCAAATAGGGATGCACCTGCCCCATAACCAAACTTACCCCCGGTAATTTTAGCAACCGTTCCACTCCAGATAGCCCCTGTGACAAAATTCATACCTTCAGGTGCAGCGGCATTCAAAGCACCAGCCCAGAATGCATTAGATGTATCTCCGCCAGAAGCCTTCGCCGATACAGCACCAATCGCCCCTTTTGCTAGCATTTTATAAGGAACAGCCCATTTAGTGCCGCCTACTTTTCCACCAAGATATGAAGATCCTCCTGCTATTACAGCGGCTTTTAGAACATCCTTAGTTGACCCACCGCTTATATCAGTTAAATACGCAGAGGCTGCTGCAGAGAACATACCTCCACCGCCCAGGAATGTATCCGCAAAACTAGCCCCGGCTTGCAAACCAATTCGCGCCCATGAATATTTCATAAACACTTTTCTTACTGGTTTAGAGTAGGCAATTTCACTTCCGCCACCGGTAACTAAGGCGACCGTCAGTCTTGCGGCTGATTTAAATAAACGTTTCAGCGAGAACCCGCTAGGATCTGTATAACTCATTGGGTTATTCAGCACGTAACTAAAGCGGTTATAACTCTGAATGTTTTTACTAAATTGAATTATCGGATCTGCACTCAAAAAGCGAGCAAGTTTTGGGTCGTAAACCCGGCCATTCATATGGATTAGCCCAAGCTTAGTTAAATGTTCATGCCCTGTGTAACCCCGTGGAATATCATTGATCACCGAGGTAATTGAAATCGCACCTAAAATAGGGCGACGACTACCAAATGCATCATAGTCCATTTCTGCTGTGACCACACCACTTGCATTAGTTACTGCGACTGTAGAGCCCTGATTATCTCTCAATAAATACTCAAGTTTATTCGTGCCAACATCAGTCGGGGTCGCTTGCTCAACTGTGTATTGCGCAATGGTGTTACCACCCACTTTTATATAGTGTTTATGCTTAATTACACCATTATCTTTTTCTTTCTCATAACTGCCGCCCACATAAATCGTGGTTAGTTCTTTTTGAGGTAAGGTGGCAGTCGCAAACTCTACGCTTTTTTGTTTATATCGCGCACGGCCTGGACCATAGTTAAAGCTTGAGTTGCCACCACTGTTTGATATATTAACGGGCTTATTAAATGATGACCAAACAATGTTACGCCCACCACCATTTGTTATGCCACCGTTATTGTTATAGAGATAATCACTACCATTAACTCGACTCACCGCATGGGGTTTGGCGCTGTTATATTCGTAAGCACCTTGTCCAGTTTTGCTCCTGATATTACCTAATACGTCATAATTAAATTCTTGCGCATTGCTAATACCATTAATATCAACACTAGTTAGACGCTGCAATCTATCATAGTAATATTTTTCCGTAAGGTAATCCATTGCACTGGCGCGTAGGCTCTTACGATAAACCAATGTACCTAATTCATCATATTGATATTCAGAGCTATAAAGCGTATTTAAACCACCAGCATAATCAAGAAATGTTAATCGACCGGCCACATCGTAGCCTTTGGTTTGACTTATCGCACCATTACCATATTTTGCCAGGGTAATTTGACCTTTTGCATCAACCTGCTCTACTTGCCAATAGCTAATTGTATTATCGGCTTTTTTAACTTCTGTTAATGTGCCCTCAGTATAAACATACTTTAGTTGCAGACGTTTATTAGCTGATGTTTCAGGATAACTCACTATTTCAGGACGATTGAATTCATCATAAGAAGACTGGGTAATGTAAGTAACCTTATTGCTAGCAGTTGCATCACCCTCCTCAATCACAGTAGTGACAGTATCTGCAAGGCCTAAGCCTGATGTGTAAGTTAAACTCTGACGATACTCTTCAAAACCAGTAACATCTACTTGATAAACCATATCAAGCTTGCCTTTAGCCATGATATTATGCGTATCACCAGCAACAATATCATCGTTATAAACCCAGAATGATTGTCTTCCATCATTATCCGTTCGTTTAACCATACGCCCTAAACGGTCATATTCCATAGTAGTGGTCTGCCCACTTGCATCGGTTTGACTACGTAGTTTACTGGTTGAGTCATATGTATATGACCAGTACCCCATATTCGGGTCATCCATGGATTCTTTTCTACCGAATATATCGTAATTTATGCTAACCACTGTCCCTTTAAGGTCTAAAACCACTCCATTTGCATCGACACTTGGCATAAGTGTACGAACTTTATTACCCTGAGCATCGTACTCATAATGCAAAACATTTCCATCATTATCCGTATTGTATAAAACCTGACCAATAATATTTTTCTTTTCTACAGTAACCTGAGTTTCATTAATCAAGGTAAGTGGGTTCCAAGCTGTACGCGTAGTTTTAACTCTAAAATCTGTATCGAAATAATCAACAACAGTAGAGCCCTCACCAGGTATTGTGCTTGACTTTATACGATTTAAAGTATCGTAAACATTAACTGTTTCATGTTTGCTACCACCTGGATAATATGGCTGAGTTTGAGCTACAACTCTTCCGAGATCATCATAAGCTGTATCTACCAATACAGTTTCACCAAGATGATTCATAGTTTGCTTACGTATTTCACGCCCTAATTTATCAAAATATGTCGTGACATCAGGCGCATATTTAACCTGAGACAAACCACCTGCCACACTTGATGTAATGCTGAATTTTGCAACTTGAGCCTCTACATTAGGATTAATTGCTTCGATCGTGCAATTAATCTGGCACCAGAGCTTATCAGTATGCGTACTATTATTACCTGGCGAATATACATCAGTAAGCTCACCCCAATTATTGTATTGGTAAGTAGTTACTAAGCCATTAATGTCTGTTTCAGTTAAAGGAACACCAAACACTGGATCATAAGTCGTTTTTACTTCATGCCCCATTTCATTTGTGATGCTGATAGAAAACTGACCTATAGAGTCATATTTTGTACTTGCAATTCTAGTTTCTATATCAGGTGCGGTAATAGTTGTTGTGTTAATATGCCCAAAGATATCATAAGTGTAAGTTTTGGTTATACCTGAATAATCCACTTTTACATTATCAACTATTTCCGACACCAAGCCTGATTCTGAAATTAGCGTATAGTCTTGCAAGTCATATACAAAATTTTCAATTACTGTCGGCGAAACTCCATTAGGCCCAGTCTTATATACTGAACTAGATGTCACTAAACTTTGCAAATTGATGTTCGTCGAGCCGCTGTGCTCATAATCATTATGAGTGATAGTTACATGAGTATCTGTTAAGTCACTATCATTCTGTGTAGTTATCTGAACATCGGTCACATCACCATTAGGGTTATTAATAATCTGACTTGCGGTTGTAACCTCACTAATTGGAGATCCATTTATATCATAGGACCTAACTAGAGTTGAACTTAGATATATTTTTTCGCGACCATTAGCCAATGGAAATATTGAAGGTGTATTTTCTGTGTAACTTATTATCTTACCATTTAAAAATTGTGTCTCATTACTAACCATATTTGTGAACGGATGGTTCTGGAAGTAGTTAATTCTGGTTACCAGACCTGTCTGCTCATTAGTTGCTTCGGTCCAGCCAAAACCAAGATTGCCACGCCCAGTATGATTGATCCTTGCCTGACCGTAGTGATGGATAATTCTGGCTGTACCATTTAAACCATCCGTGGTTGATTGCTCCGACACCACATATTGTGCATACTGGATATCCTGATCAGGATAACTCGCCCCACTACCTTTCGTGTAAACACTACTATCAGTTAATGGTTTATATTGAATATTTTGTACAACATTCATTCCATCTTCAATGGAGCTAATGCGTACTGACATGGCTTTTGAGCTAGAACCAAATAAGTGTGTTTTTTGATGTGGCATCCAAAGCCTGTCAGTGCTTCCATCGCCATTTATATCAGCATAAAAGTTACGCCAGCCGTAGGTCGAATATATTGCACTTGTACCAGCAGCATCACTGGTTAAAAATCTCTCTGGAGTGTTAAATTTTGTACCATCAGACAATGCTACCCAAATTTCTTGTAGACCATCTGGCATCCAAACTTTATCTGCAAACCCATCAGCATTTACATCATAATAGGCTTCTGTTTGGTTAGCATAAGAGTAGGCATTTACACCACCAGCATTTGCAGCCAACCATTTTTTTGGGTAAGCAAATGATGTACCTGTCGATAATGCTACCCAGATATCATAGCGTCCATTTGGCCGCCAAACCCTATCAAGTAAACCATCTGCATTTACATCAACTAGCCTTTCATTCTGACCACTCCAGGAATAAATATCTACCGGCGACTCTGCCTTTGACATCCAGACTGTTGGAAATTCAAAACCTGTACCATTTGAAAGAGCGACACGCCATTCGTGAACACCATCTGGCATCCAGACCCTATCGGTCATGCCATCTCCATTTACATCACCATATAGTATATGTTCGCCTTGCCATGAATTTACATTTACATTAACGGCCCATCTATTTAGCCACATTTGTGGTGTTTCAAAGTCATTACCATTTGATAAGGCAACCCATACCTCATAAGTACCATCAGGAACCCAGATTCTATCTGTGCGTCCATCACCATTCATATCCTGATACGACTCATGCCAGTTACTATACGAAAGCGGCTTTCTATTTTGCTCCATATCTGCGATCCAGCGCTCTGGAGTGGCAAAGCTTGTGCCTGTTGATTTTGAAACCCAAATTTCGTGCCTGCCATCAGGCATCCAGACACGATCTGTTTTGCCATCACCATTAACATCAACATAGCTTTCACGCATAGCCGCCCACGAGACACTATTTACACCGCCTGCATTTTGTGCCAGCCACCTTTTAGGCATATCAAAACTTTCACCCAAAGACTTAGCAACCCAGACTTCATATGAACCATCTGGAACCCATACACGATCTGCCAGGCCGTCACCTGTCACATCTACAAGCGCTTGACGCTTACCTTCCCATGCATATGACGGCTGGCCATTAGCTGCATTAGAACCAATTGCTAACTGCGGTGTATTAAAACCCTGTTCCCTTGTATTCCAGTTAAATTTTGTGGGTGTTAAACATTTATTTCCGTTGCACTTCTGAATCGCTTTTAACCGAGATGGGTTGACTGGACTCGCATCAAAATGATAAGCAAACTTATAAGTACTGACTGGCCCAATTGAGGCATTATGATTTACATTAATATATTTAAGACGCTTAACAGTTTGATAAAGGCTTCCAGACTGATAGCCATTAATAGTATCGAGTCTGTCTTCGTATACAAAATCAATGGATGCTGTATTTGCTGCATAGTTAATAGAAGCTATTCGAAATGCGCTATTAGCTACGTCATTTGTGTAGGTATAGGTATAGCTATTATTAAAGTTATCCGAGACTTTATTTATTGCCCAAACCCTAGTGACGGTTTTGCCCTGCGCCAGAATATTTGAGTCTGCCGTGTGACCATACTCTGTAACTGAACCACCTTTAGCATAAACTGTAAATTTATTATCTACATACGTTACTTTAAAGGAGTTTCCTGTTTTTGGACGATACTCGTTACCACCAGTATGAACCAGTCGCTGACCATCAAGACAAAACGCATCTTCTATAGAAAAGTCAACTCCGTGTATAAACCCATCTTCGGCTATGGTTTTTGAACAACGATTTATTTGTGACAAGCCAGTAATAGACCACCCCATTCCAAGCTGGCCATTACCGCCCTGACTATCATATGCAACACCAACCGCTGGCTGAACACCATTTATGCCAGGTGGAATATCAATACCCAGAGAGTAAGAAGCAGAACCAGATGAAGTAACGCTAAAATTACCAGGCAGGCTTCCAACATCAAATGGGCCATTGAAGCTCGGCTCATCAGATGGTGGAGGTGGTGGCGTGTTATCTTCTTTTGATGTGCCTATCACATTAGCATTTGCATCATAAAAAACTGTAACCTCTACATATTCGCTTATTTGATAAACACGAAAAGCTGTAAAGCTATCTGTAACACTTAGTGTTGTTGACCTCTCAGTACACGCAGCTGCAGACGGTATTGAAGCACTACATATCACCACCTGGGTAGCGTCGTAAGTAAAGTCCTCTCCATACTTCTCTGCATTCATCCAGATTATTGGAAACCCATCTGGTGTAATAACAATCTGCAATTCATTCTTTTCATAAGCTTCAATAACAGCTAATGCCTGTACGGGTAATATAAGCGCTAACCATATTGCTGCCAGACCAAAGAACTTTACTTTTAAATTGTTATTTTTCATCATTATTTATACTTTTCTATTTTTTATAATTAACGTGATACGCAGGCGCAATTTACTCAACACAGCTAATGCGAAGACTTGAGGACTAAGCCAATATCTATTGGATATATTGTATTACTTCAGGGGAGTTACCTGGTTTATGGTTCGCTCTGCTAAAACCAGTTACAAAGAATTTAACACTTGCATTATTCGCAAGACAGGTCATTATATTGAACATTTCCCTACCCTTATAAATACGCGTTGCACACTTGCAGCGTAAATTTATTCTTCCATGTTTTTAATAACCCGTTTGAATTTACAGGGTTTAAATGGAATGTATGAATATTATTCTGAACTTATGGCAAATCAGATTATCAATAAAATGCTCCATTTTCAATTTTTTATTTTGTAGGATTTTTCCTACAAGCCCTGTTTTCTCCTGCCTTTAAAACTGGCTTACAAGCCCACACAATCACGCATTTAAATGATCAACCGAGTCTTGTCTGATTAAAATCACTTAGAATATTTTTTTATTTATGATATTTTTTTATTTTCAATATATCTCTTTATGGATACATCTGTTCATATATTCAGATTCTTTGCCATTATATAGATAGATTACCAAACAAGGTTTTCTGTTTAATTTTTAAGCAAATTAGCCTGCGCTTTTCAAAGTGCGGATTACTAATTACATCCTGGTATTTAACCCTTCGGGCCATTAAGAGCGCGCTTAAGTTAGATTCTGTTGAATTTGTCCCGGTAGAATTTATCGAGAATAACAGTTCAGAGCATCTACAACTTTCATAATTTAATGTATTTATTTTATTTTTCCAGCAGCATTGGTTTATTTATGAACCTGGAATCTTGAAAGTATGGATTATTGATTACATCCGCACATGAAACTTCCTGTGTAGTGCACTCACGCTCCATTTTTATCAGACATAAAAAAACGGACTCCGATGAGCCCGTTTCTTTACTTTTTGAATATGACAAACCTGTTCAGGGTTTAGCTATTCTTCTTTTTAAACTCGTTAATTAAAGCGACAGGTTTTTTCTTTTTATTCGCTTTATTTAAAACATAGACTACTGTTTCACCTTTAGGGCCTGAGCCGATTTCTGTGTAGAAGAAAGTTGGGTGGCCAAACATGCGTACTGGCTTCATGTCTTCAAATGTGCTGAACACATAAACTCTGCCGTGGCGGCGGGTTTCACCGTAGAACTTGCCTTCAAGCTTGGACTGATTGCTATACAGTTTTACTGCCGGTGTGTTGGCGCCTTTCTTTTTATCTTTTTTGGTCAGGCCAAATACAATTGTTTCGCCATTGGGGCCTTCACCGATGCGAGTCAGGCGGTAAGGTGTTTCACCCAACTGTAGGAATTCTGTGTACAGGGCGCGGTCGTAAAATACATGGATGCGGCCATCTTTATGCACTTCATAAATTTCCATGCTGTTTGTGGCAGCGGTTTCGTCTGGTTTTGTCTGATTACAGGCGGTTAATACACTGGCTGTAAGCAGCAGGCCTAAGATTAAAGATATGCGTTTTAGCACTTTGGGGTACTCCAGAATTATTGAATGTGTCAATTTTAGCGGTCAGATATGACGGTTTTATTAAGAAGATATAACAGGGATGTTTCAAATCTCCCCCGACCCCTCTTTGCTAAAGAGGTGAGCTTCAGGCTCTTTCTGTGCTGAACACTGTCGCGAAGGGGATTCCCTGCTTTATTTTTTCAACAAGTCTTTCAAATCCGCAAAAGGTGAATGGGTGGCCTCTTTATGCTTACTGCCGCCCAGCTCAATGCCGTGATTTGCCAGTTGCTCGGTATAACGCTGGTGTTCATTATCATGGCAATACAGGCATAGTAACTCCCAGTTGCTGCCATCTTCCGGGTTATCGTCGTGGTCATGGTTGATATGATGTACGGTTAACTCATGCAGGTTGGCCCGGGTGAATTCACGGCAGCATCGCCCACACACCCATGGGTAGAGCTTTAAGGCCTGTTCCCTGTAGCCATGCCCTCTTTTCTCGGCATCACTTCTTGCTTTTGCAACCACTTTGTCCAGCTTGTCATTGTCTATTTTCTTCATATTTCCCACCCATATTCCTCGCCCTATCGGCCCAGACCTATATGAGTTATTATTACAGCTTCTGGTGTCTGTAGACAAGTCGGTAACTTACTCTTAAATTATCGATCTATAATTCTAGACCCTGCTTTTTTAGACCCTATTCACCCCTGAACCAGGACCATTTAGTGACCAATAACGATATTTTACGCCGCATCCGATATACCTTTGATCTTAGTGACTCAAATATGATCAATATTTTTGCGCTTGCTGACCATGAAGTTAATAGAGAAGCGATCAGCGACTGGCTTAAAAAAGACGATGACCCGGCTTTTCTGGCACTCAGTGATGTTTTGCTGTCCACATTCTTAAATGGTTTTATTAACCTTAGACGCGGTAAACGAGAAGGCGAACAACCTCAAGCTGAGAAGCGACTGAATAATAATATTATTTTACGCAAGTTAAAAATTGCCCTCGACCTTAAAAATGAGGATGTTATTGAGCTACTAAAGCTTACTGAGTTTGAGCTAAGCAAACATGAACTCAGCGCACTGTTTCGAAAGCCAGGGCATAAGCATTATCGTGAATGCAAGGACCAGATTTTAAGGAATTTTCTTAAGGGTATGCAGATTAAGTATCGGGAGGATTAGGACGCTTTTTTATTTAGCGGTCTACTTTTTTAAAAGAAAACGCAAATGAACGCGAATGAACGCAAATAAAAGCACTGATAGAGATGTGTGGTGCGCAGCAGGCGCACAGCAAAAACATTTACGTTTCCTGTATCTTGAAAAGTCTATAAAGCCGGGGCACAGGCATTACCAAAAATGAGAGAAGTTTATTTTAAGGAGCTTACTAATGGGAATACAGATTAAATACCGAGAAGATTAAGCGCACTTTTTTATTTAGCGGTCTACTTTTTAAAAGAAAACGCAAATGAACGCGAATGAACGCAAATAAAAGCGCCAATAGAAATGCGCAGTGCGCCGCAGGCGCACAGTAAAAACATTTGTGTTTATCTGCGTTCATTTGCGTTTTCTTTTTCTTTTATCCTAAAAATCTATTAAGCCAGCACATCCATCATTTTTGCCCTGTAGAGTTTTACATTTTCTGCGTCATTAGCCATGGTGTTCAACAATAGCACCATGGTTTTTGCTGCCAGGTTATTTTCATAGCTTGCATCAATTTTTAGCATTTCCAGTAATTGATCCAGGGCCTGTGTCGTTTTGTCGTTTAAAGCATCGACGGCTACTGATCTATAAAGTAACTCCAGATTATTGGTATTCGATTTAAGCTCATCTTTTAACTGCTGTACATTTTTAACTTTCTCTGCTGCGCGTTGTAATTTCGAATGCGTTAAAAGACTAATGACTTCTTCATTGTTTTTAATATCGGTAGACTGGCAATTTATATAGTCTTCCATATCTTCAAATCTGGATTCTCGAAACAGGAGCTTTATAATCGATGTGGCAATGCGTGGGTTTTCAGGATCTGTTTTCTGTAACTTACGTAGCTCGTCAATCGCCTGTTCTGGCTTATTACTGTTATATAACTTAACCGACTCTACCAATAAGCTATCTGATGACCTGGGTAAATGCCGCGATAATAAATTGCGCATACTCTGCTCTGACTCTGCACCATGCATCACATCCACAACCTGTTGCTGAAAGAAGATCTGCAATGTGGGTACGCTGCGGACCCCCAGTTCATTTTGTGCAAACGATTTGTATTTATCCGTATTTAAATTGATTAACAAAAAGCGACCTGAGTATTCATTAGCCAGCTTTTCCAGAGTTGGCCATAATTTTAAACATGGGCCTGCATTAGCGCTCCAGTAATTAACCATTACCGGGCCGCGCTGCGAGTTACCTAAAACCAGCTCGTTAAAGTTTTCTGGTGTTGCGTCGAATATGTGATTCATGTCGTTAGTCAAATGATTTTTGCTGAGTTAATTTTATCTAATCTACGCTTCCCAGTCATTTTCTGGCTCATTTTATCTGCTATTTCATAAAGCAGATATTCTGCGCCATCTATTATTTTTAGCGCGACTGGGGTGACTGTTTCCCTGTGCGCTTTACCCTCTGGGTTTATCCATTCTAATAAAAGTGGGCGCTGCTTCATAATGGCGATTTCATAGATATCGTAATCACCACAGGCAATTGGTTTATAATTATCATCAGGCATAGCCGCATACTCGCTTTACACTTAGTCTATCACCAGATCATAGCGAAATTTCATCTATATTTATAATGAAATACCGCTATTCGTTACACAGCCATAATCGGCCTCAGCCAAGACTAATTAAGCATTTAGCTATATACTTGGGACTTAAGACTAAAGACATACGACCAAATTCATGAGCGACTACAATAATCGATTTGGCGGTATCGCCCGCCTCTATGGCCAGCAAGCATTTGATATTATACGCCATTCACATTTCTGTGTGATTGGCATAGGCGGTGTTGGCTCATGGGCCGCGGAATCACTGGCGCGCACCGGTGTGGGTGAAATTACGCTGATTGATCATGATGATATTGCTGAAAGCAATATTAATCGGCAGATTCACTCACTCAGTGAAACGATTGATCAGTCAAAAGTTGAAACCATGGCTATGCGGATTGAGCAAATTAACCCTGATTGCA
>Ga0316207_10003155_pt1 | contig 15765 bp, 16 predicted proteins | sample 6weekpyrite_MG_FD_204943 | JGI IMG/M metagenome (GOLD analysis project Ga0316207, IMG submission 204943) | Microbial mat bacterial communities from mineral coupon in-situ incubated in ocean water Damariscotta River, Maine, United States -... | ecosystem: Environmental > Aquatic > Marine >... | reverse complement strand
TTATTAAGGAGCGTTCTGAAATGAAAAAATTATTAATTGCATTGCTATCAATATGTAGTGTCACTTTTATGACAAGCCATGTGCAGGCTAACTCTGGTATTGATTCTAATCTTCCGACTTACCAGCGTGCCAGTGGTGTTTCTGGTAACTTATCTAGTGTTGGTTCAGATACATTGGCAAACCTGATGACACTATGGGCAGAAGAATATAAACGTCTTTATCCAAATGTAAATATTCAGATCCAAGCAGCGGGTTCTTCTACAGCGCCACCTGCATTGACTGAAGGGACATCAAATTTTGGTCCAATGAGTCGAAAGATGAAGAGCAAAGAAATCGAGGCTTTTGAAAAGCGTTTTGGTTACAAGCCAACACCTATCAAAGTTGCGATTGATGCTTTGGCAGTATTTGTTCATAAGGACAATCCAATTAAAGGCCTGACCATTCCCCAAGTCGATGCTATTTTTTCTAGAAACCGTAAGTGTGGTGGTGATGAAGATATCGTCCGGTGGGGTAAGCTGGGCATGCGTGGTGCGTGGACTAGCCGCGACATACAAATTTTTGGTCGTAACTCAGTGTCAGGAACTTACGGTTACTTTAAGAAGAAAGCACTTTGTAAAGGCGACTACAAAGCTAACGTGAACGAACAACCTGGTTCTGCTTCGGTGGTGCAATCGGTAACGGCATCGATTAACAGTATTGGGTACTCTGGTATTGGTTATCAAACATCGGGTGTTAAAGCAGTTGCGTTAACTAAGAAAGAAGGTAAGCCATTCATTGCTGCGACGAAGGAAAATGCAGCAAAAGGTACATATCCGTTATCAAGATATTTGTATGTTTATGTCAACAAACATCCAAACAAACCTTTAGCGCCGCTAGAACGCCAGTTTGTGAAAATGATTCTGTCTAAGGTCGGCCAGGAAGTTGTAGTAAAAGATGGCTATGTACCACTTTCAGCAAAAATTGCCGAGAAAGAATTAGCAAAACTTAAATAGAATTTATTTGTACAGAAGATCTATTAAGGCCTTGCATTAGCAAGGCCTTTTTTTATCAGTCATATTTTTGCCATGTTAATGAAACTAAAACTTCATTTTTTTATCATCTTAGTGCCACATAAGACCACCATAATAAATATTCGATTAAGACAATAATTTTTTTGGAGAGTTATCATGGTAAGAAAGGGGCACAAGTTATCGACACTTGTTACAGCAGGAATATTGGCAGCCGTATCTGGACAGGCGCATGCAAGTGAAAAAGAGTTGCTTGATGTGTTACTGGAAAATGGTGTTATTAGTAAAGGGCAGCATAAGGCATTAGAAAAAAAATATGCCAAGAACGATGGCACTAATGTTAGCACTAAGGGTGGAGTTAAAGTTAAAAGTGCTGACGGTGACTACTCGTTTCAGTTTGGTGGTCGTATCATGGTTGATGCAGGTTATTCAGATGAAGATGTGGCTGACCTAGAGTCAGGCACTGAATTCCGCCGCTTACGTATGTTTGCAAAAGGTAAGCTTCACAAGGACTGGGGATACAAAATCCAGGTTGATTATTCTGACGATGCGTTGGCTATTAAAGATGCCTATATCAAGCACATCCCCTGGGGCCTGACGATTGGTAACTTTAAACAGCCAATCGGATTGGAAGAACTCACTAGTTCTAAGTACACAACCTTTATGGAGCGTTCACTTCCTGCTGTGTTTGCAACCAGTCATCGCATCGGTGTAGGAATTAACCGAGGTGGTCATAACTGGAGCCTGGCCGGTAGTGTCTACGGCGGTCAGTCTGAAGATGATGAAGACGGCCAAGAAGGTTATGGTTTTGGTGCTCGTGCAACGTTCGCTCCTATGGCAGAAAAAACGCGCGTTGTTCATTTAGGTGCTGCCGTAGCACGTGAAGAGCCGCTTGATGATAATGATCAGGTACGTTTTCGCCAGCGTCCGGAATTTCATGCTGCAAGTACTCGTTTAGTTGATACAGGTAATATTTCAAATGTTGAAAATATTCAGCGTTATGGTCTTGAAGCAGCCGCAGTGATGGGGCCTTTTTCATTACAGGGCGAATACTTAAAGGCTAAAGTGAGCCGTGATGCGGGCTTTTCAGATGCTGATTTTGATGGCGCATATGTCTCCGCAAGTTACTTTCTAACGGGGGAGTCACGCCCATACAAAGCGAAGAAAGGTACTTTTGGCCGAGTAAAACCAAAATCTAAATCTGGCGCATGGGAAGTAGCAGCTCGCTATAGCACACTTGATTTAGACGATGGAGCAATCACCGGCGGAGAGGAAGATAATTGGACGCTAGGTCTTAACTGGTACGTGAATCCAAACGTGCGCATTATGGCTAACTACATCGATGTTGATGTTGATAGAGCGGGTGTTAATGATAATCCAAATATCTTTGCAGTAAGAACACAGATCGATTTCTAAACAGGACGGTGGTTGGGCCATGCAAGGCCAAAATTGAATGGATTTTGATTATGACAACGGCTGCCATCGAGGCGGTCGCTGTCATATTCCTGTCATATATTAAGCGTACTCTTCGCCAATGCAAACTTCGCAGAAATTCAGATTTTTTAAAGATAAGTCACTTCGTGCGCTGGTTACCCTTGGGGGAAACTTTGTAATAGTTGCTATCCTGCTGATATTTTTATATTTATTGTATGTGGTTGCACCAATGTTCGAATCGGCTGAGGCAGAATCAGTCGCCAGTTACTCCTTACCTGGTTCAGGGCAAACGTTGGCACTTGCCATGGAAGAGCAAAATGAAATCGGGGTGCGTTTTACAGATAGTGCAGAAGCGGTATTTTTCGACACCATAAGTGGCAAGATCATTAAAAATTTTACACTTGCGCTACCCGCTTCGACAACAATTAACAGTTTTCACATGGCAGCACCTAATTCAAGTGTAGCTGCTTATGCCACAGATAAGGGTCAGGTGCTGCTCGCAAAGCATCAGTACCGTGTTAGTTACCCAGATGACAAACGGTTAATTACCCCTTTTATTGATTACCCATTGGGCCAGCAGTTACTGAAGATTGATCCAAAGCAACAAGCGATTAAAAAATTTGTATTTCAGCTCGGGGAAGAAACGCATAGTTTTGTCTTACAAACGATAGATGGCAGGTTGCTGTTAACACGCTTTAGCAAAGAAGGCTCGGCACTGGATGAAGATGAAGCCGAGTTAGTTTCCCGCACTGTTGAATTACCCCTTCCTGGCATTAGTGTTGATTACATGTTGATGGATGGTGATCAGCAATTACTTTATATCGCTAATCGCGATGGTGAGCTGGTTCAATATGATATCAGTGACACCGAAGAAATTTTGATTCAACAACGTACCCAGATTGTTAAATCAGGCCGTCAACTTGAGAAGTTAGACTGGTTAACCGGAAGTATTTCATTACTGGTGGTGGATTCAGCGGGAGTCATTAGTCAATGGTTTCCAGTGCGTGATGAAGCTAATAACCCAATACCAACCCTGATAAGAAAATTTGAAAGCAAAGAAAAAGTTACAGGGATTGCAGCGGAAAAATCGCGTAAAGGTTTTGCGATAGTCACGGAACAGGGTAAGTTAGAAATTTTCCATACTACGTCAAACCAACAAGTGCTAGATATCAAAGTGCTCGATAGTAAACTCGAGCAAGTAGTGTTTTCACCCCGTGCTAATGCAGTGCTGCTAGAGTCTGAAACAGGTCAACTCCATTTCTGGACAATAGTAAATGAGTACCCCGAGGTTTCGTGGTCTTCGCTGTGGGGTAAAGTGTGGTACGAGAGCTATCAAAAACCAGAATATATTTGGCAGTCTTCATCTTCTTCTAATGATTTTGAACCGAAGATGAGTTTAGTACCCATTTCATTTGGAACGATTAAAGCCGCATTCTATGCCATGGTGATTGCTGTTCCTCTTGCCGTGTTAGGGGCAATGTTCACAGCTTACTTTATGGCACCACGTATGCGCCGTATGGTGAAGCCAAGTATTGAAACCATGGAAGCCTTACCGACAGTGATTTTGGGTTTCCTTGCGGGCCTGTGGCTAGCACCATTAATCGAAAATAATTTGCCCGGCATTTTTAGTCTGCTTATTACAATGCCCATTGCTGTTTTATTGGCAGCTTGGAGTTGGACCCGCCTTCCGTCGAGCATTCGCCATCGTGTGCCTGAAGGTTGGGAGGCCATGTTGTTGCTGCCACTTGTCGTGATTGTATTGTATGTATCGCTGGGTCTAAGTCCAGCATTGGAATTGCAATTCTTTGACGGAGATATGCGAGGTTGGCTAACTAATGATATAGGAATTAGTTTTGATCAACGAAACTCAATTGTAGTTGGCCTAGCGATGGGTTTTGCAGTCATTCCAACTATTTTTTCTATCGCGGAAGATGCCATTTATAGTGTGCCAAAAAGTCTCACGCACAGTTCATTAGCGCTAGGCGCAACACCGTGGCAGACCATGTGGCGCGTAGTGTTGCTTACAGCGAGTCCAGGTATTTTCTCAGCGATTATGATTGGATTCGGTCGCGCCGTTGGTGAAACGATGATCGTGCTAATGGCAACAGGTAATACACCTATTATGGATTTCAATATTTTTGAAGGGATGCGCACCTTGTCAGCAAATATTGCTGTAGAAGTGCCAGAATCTGAAGTAGGCAGTACCCATTACCGCGTGTTATTTCTTGCGGCATTAGTATTATTTAGTTTCACCTTCTTCTTTAACACGATTGCTGAATTAGTGCGCCAGCGCCTACGTCGCAAGTACAGTAGTTTATAGGGGGCGTTGAGTGGCCAAGCCAACAGCAATAGAGTGGATTAAAGGTGGCAGCCCTTGGGTATGGCTAAGTGCGTCAGCGGTAAGCGTTAGTTTAATTATGGTGTTTGGTCTGTTGCTGTTGATTGCGATACGTGGTTTAGGTTTCTTTTGGCCAGCAGATGTTCTTGAAATTAAGTATCAGCAATCACCTGATGAAGTGGTCACCTTAGTTGGAGAAGTACAGAGCGAAGAAACGGTGACGACAGAACGTGTTCGTGAATCTGGCGGCCATGTGCCAGAAGGCGCTGAATCAGTTACTCGTTTGCTATTGAAAATTGGTAACCGAGACATTGGCGGTTTAGATTTTCGTTGGGTAAATCAACATGACATAGTCAATGAAACTCGTCCAAAAGATATGATTGTTCTTGAGCGACGCGAGTGGGGTAATTTTTACGGTTACATGAAGGCCGTAAAAGTTGATGGTTCAGTCGTAGCATCAGGAAGCGAAGCATGGGGTGTTTTTCAGGAAAGGCTTGCCAAGACTACCGAGTTATTTGACAAGATAAAAGCTATTCATGCTAGTGATATTGGTGCAATTAACTATCAAATAGAGGAATTACGCTTAGCAAAAAAACGCTTGGAAATAGATGGAATCACTGAAACGGCAGCGTACGACAAAATTAATAGCAAGCGCGAACAACTAAATAATACCTACCAGTTATTACAAAAGGACCTAGATGCTCTTTATCGTGATATTGAGAAAGATAGTGTCATACTCCAGGCATCCAGTGGGCGTGAAATTGAGCTGCGCTTATCAAAAGTAGTGCGCGGTTTTAAACCCAATGCAATGGGCATCCATACCAAGAGCTTTCATTATCTTGCAAAGCTTTGGGAGTTTGTTAGTGAAGAACCACGCGAGGCTAATACTGAAGGGGGTATCTTCCCAGCTATTTTCGGCACAGTGATGTTGGTGATCATCATGTCTATCTTGGTCACGCCACTAGGAGTAATCGCAGCAGTTTACTTACGCGAATACGCAAAGCAGGGTCCATTAACACGTTTAATTCGAATTGCGGTCAACAATCTCGCCGGCGTTCCATCTATTGTCTATGGTGTGTTTGGTTTAGGTTTCTTTGTCTATTTTCTTGGCGGGAATATTGACCAATTATTTTATCCCGAGGCATTGCCTGCGCCAACGTTTGGTACACCGGGGATATTATGGTCGTCGTTAACGTTAGCTTTATTGACATTGCCTGTGGTGATTGTTGCCACGGAGGAAGGCTTGGCGCGTATTCCTCGTTCGATACGTGAGGGCAGTATGGCGTTGGGGGCCACTAAGGCAGAAACACTGTGGAGAATCATTTTGCCAATGGCCAGTCCAGCACTGATGACAGGTATGATTCTTGCGGTAGCACGTGCTGCAGGTGAAGTGGCTCCGCTAATGCTTGTTGGTGTGGTAAAACTTGCACCTTCATTGCCATTAGATATGAATTCACCGTTTATTCACCTGGATCGTAAATTTATGCATCTTGGGTTTCATATTTATGACGTCGGCTTTCAAAGCCCTAATGTGGAAGCGGCGAGACCACTTGTTTATGCAACAGCACTATTACTGGTGGTTGTGATTGTTGCACTAAATTTAGCAGCAATTTGGATTCGAAATCATCTTCGTGAAAAGTATAAATCATTGGAATAATGACATGGCTGAAACAACATTAACTCATGCAATAGATATGGATGCGATTGGTCGTAGTGAAGCTGCGATGCAGTTAGCCGATGAAAATATTCACATCGAGACCAAAAATCTGAATCTATACTACGGTGAAAAGCAAGCACTGGATGACATTAGCATTATGATTCCGCAAAACCGAGTGTCTGCGTTTATTGGCCCAAGTGGTTGCGGTAAATCAACATTGCTACGCTGTTTTAATCGCATGAATGATCTTGTTGATAGTGTGCGCATTGAAGGTGATGTATTGCTCGAAAACGGCAATATCTATGACAAGTCGATTAACATTGCTAATCTTCGACAACGCGTTGGTATGGTTTTTCAAAAGCCAAACCCGTTTCCAAAATCAATTTATGAAAATGTTGCTTACGGGTTACGTTTACAAGGCGTAAAAAATAAACGTGTGCTTGACGAAGCGGTAGAGACAGCTTTAAAGGGCGCTGCATTGTGGAATGAAGTAAAAGATCGCCTGCATGAAAATGCGCTCGGCATGTCTGGAGGTCAACAGCAACGGTTAGTTATAGCACGGGCTATCGCGATTGAGCCTGAAGTGTTGTTGCTCGATGAACCCGCTTCCGCTTTAGACCCTATTTCAACTTTAAAAATTGAAGAGTTAATTAATGAACTGAAAGAACGCTATACGATTGTTATTGTGACACACAATATGCAACAAGCAGCGCGCGTATCGGATTACACTGCATTTATGTATTTAGGTAAGATGATAGAATTTAGTGATACAAAAACATTATTTACAAATCCATCAATGAAGCAAACAGAAGATTATATAACCGGGCGCTACGGCTAGGGATATCGAGAGGCAGCAGCAATGAATAAAAATGATCTTGGTAAGCACATTTCTCAACAGTTTAATACTGAGCTCGAAGATGTACGTAATCGGGTCTTAACGATGGGTGGGCTGGTAGAACAGCAACTGACAGATGCTATAAAAGCTTTGGTTGAACGTGACAGGGAGCTAAGTGAAGCAGTCATTCAGAACGATTACAAAGTGAATGACTTAGAAGTATCAATCGATGAAGAATGTACCCAAATTATTGCAAGACGCCAACCCACGGCGAGTGATTTAAGGTTAGTAATGGCGGTCATTAAAACCATCACCGATCTTGAGCGTATCGGTGACGAGGCTGAACGTTTTGCAAAAATGACTATGCAACATAGTAATGAACAAGCAGCGTCTAGCCACTTTGGTAGTGTTGAGGTGATGGGTGAATTGGTTAGACAAATGCTGCATGGCGCGCTAGACGCATTTGCTCGTATGGATGTGGATGCAGCGAGTAAAGTGTGGCTAAAAGATAAAAAAATTGATAAACAATATGAAAGCATTACGCGTGAATTGATTACTTACATGATGGAAGATCCGCGTTCTATTCCCTGGGCGTTAGATGTCTTGTGGGCAGCGCGTGCGCTAGAGCGTATTGGCGATCGCTCAGCAAATATTTGTGAGTATGTTATTTACTTTGTGAAAGGCAAGGATGTTCGGCACACAACATCGGAACAAATGAAGCGTGAAGGATCACAAAATTAATAACTATTTCTTCTGCTGAGCCGCAAAATCAAGCAAACGCTGTATCGGCTTAATAGCTTTTTTCTGAATAACAGGGTCAATGTGTATTTCATTGGCACCGCTTTCAAGTACGTCGGCAAGGTTACGTAAATTATTCATTGCCATCCAAGGGCAATGGGCGCAGCTTCTACAGGTTGCACCTTCTCCAGCACTTGGCGCTTCTATAAATGTTTTATTGGGCGCGGCTTGTTTCATTTTGTAAAAAATGCCGTTGTCTGTCGCGACGATGAAACTTGGATTGTCCATTTCCGCAGCTGCTTTAATTAAACCAGTCGTTGAACTGACTACATCGGCAAGCTCAACAACCGCGGCGGGGGACTCCGGGTGAACCAGTACAGCCGCTTCTGGGTGTTTTTGCATGAGTTTAGCAAGCTCTTGAGCACGAAATTCATCATGAACAATACAGCTACCTTGCCAAAGCAAAATGTCAGCGCCAGATAATTTTTTGATATAGCTGCCAAGATGGCGATCAGGAGCCCAAATAATTTTTTCGCCGCGCGCAACCAGATGATTAATAACATCGACGGCAATGCCGGAGGTCACCATCCAATCCGCGCGAGCCTTTACTGCAGCACTGGTATTGGCGTAAACCACGACGGTGTATTCAGGATGCGCATCACAAAAAGCACTGAAATCATCGATAGGGCAATTCATGTCGAGAGAACATTCAGCATTTAAATCAGGCATGATGATGCGCTTCTCGGGGTTGAGAATTTTGGCCGTCTCACCCATAAAGCGAACGCCTGCCACCACCAATGTACTGGCTGGGTGTTCGTTACCAAAACGAGCCATATCGAGAGAATCAGAGACATAGCCACCGCTTTCCTCTGCAAGCTCCTGGATGTCGGCATCAACATAATAGTGCGCAACAAGCACAGCATCTTTTGCTGTTAGTTGTTCGCGAATGCGTTGCTTGAGCTGGGTTTTTTCTTTTTCGGAGATAGTTGGAATTGAATAGGCAATATCCGCAGCGCTGGCAGCAGCTATACGGACGCTATCATCATCAACCGTTGGCATGTGTGGTTGCCGTGTCATTGTTTTTCCACCTTGTTTGACATGCTAGCTATTAAACCAGTTTGCTTAGGTAGGAATAATAACCCATCAGGGATAGATGCTGGCTCTGTTGGCCTTGGTTAGTTCTTTTTCACGTAATGCAAGCAATTTACCTAATATATCGGTGACGGCCGGGTCGGCATTGCACCAGCGGCTATAATGCTCAGCGCCATCTTGTTGGTAGCTTTGGCCTTCTTTTTCTTGAAGCGTATTGATACAACGGTTCATTAAGCCACTAATTTCATCCGCGGACATATCTGAAAGATTGGGAAATAATAATAAAAGAGCGGCATAGCGTTCGGTTTCATTAAGCTTATGTTTGGCCGCCTCAACAGTAATTGCTCCATAGGCATAGCAATAAAAAAAGGTGTGGTGATTTGGTATCATGAAGTCGCGTTGATCAACGTGGTTTTTCACGCTGCGCATAAAAGTCAGTACTGCGCGCGCAGTAGACTCAATATGCTCATCAGCAGTTGGGGGATTAAAAAGATTTTTTAGCCAGCTCAGCATGATAATTAGATAGACTGCTGACGCTCAATCTGAAACCCGTTATTTGCCCAGGCAATTATGCCACCGCGAAGATTATGCACATTGCTTTTACCATTTTGCATTAACCAGGCAGTGCATTGGCCAGAACGCGCTCCGCTTCGACACACGAGAACCACTTGTTTGTCATCACTAATTTCGTTCGCCCGTAAAGGGATGCTAACCATCGGTATATTTTCTGTTCCTGCAATGGCGCCAGCTGCCACTTCTTGGGGTTGGCGAACATCAACTATTTGAATATTGTCAGGGTTGCTTTGCATAAGAGCAACAAGGTCGCTAACATCTATTTCATTGATAACCATACAAAAAAACTCCAAAACCGATCAATATATTCGCTAGAGTATATATTAGGTTTTTCTAATATTCAAACCTGACCATTTATCGATGCGAATAAACCTTTTAGCGGCTGGTGTTTGGCCGTAAAAACATGCTAAATGTATTAAATAATAATAAATAATAAACGGGAGTCTATCATCTCGGCACGCTCAATTTACACAGGCAAAGTAATCGATTTAAATCTAGAGTTAGTCAGTCTGCCTAATGGTGTATCCACAGAACTGGAAGTTATTCGCCACCCTGGTGGGGCAGTGGCATTGGCATTAAGCAATACGAATGATGTTTGTTTAATAAAACAGTATCGACATGCTGCAGGCGGCTGGCTTTGGGAATTGCCGGGTGGTCGTATTGAGCCTGATGAGCTGCCGCTAGTGAGTGCGCAACGTGAACTAAGAGAAGAAGTAGGGCTTGAAGCGAATGATTGGCAACCACTTGTAAATGTTTGGAGCACCCCCGGTTTTTGCACCGAAATGCTCTATTTATTTTGCGCAAGAGAGTTAAGCGTTGTACCCACAGAGCGAGATGAAGATGAACTGATGGAGGTGCACTGGCTATCGCTATCAAATGCATTGGCAAAGTGTGATAGCGGTGAAATAACTGATGCTAAAACGTTATTAGGTTTATATAAATTAGCAAGAGTTATCGGCGAAAAGTAAAAAATACCATGAACGATGTTTATTCAAATTATATTGTCCGCGTAAGCATGGTGATCGCACCATTCTTTTTATTTGGCATGATTAACGGGGTATATAACAGCACTCTAGCAGAATCATCTACTTGGCTATTTTGGACCGCAGATGTGATAGGCTGGATATTTCTTCCCAGTGTTATTTTGTTTTATATATATCGGTATTATGGCTTTGGCTTGCATGATTATGGCTTGGCAAAAGTAACGACGCCATACCAACGCAAAGAAATCATTATCTGGTCATTTCTTTCAACGCTCATATTAAGTATTTATTATTTTGCGTTTGGCTGGTTGGCTTGGCGGTTTATTGAAACACCGACAAACCTTTTTAGTTATGGGGGAATGGTGCCAGAAGGCAACGCACGATATGTCGCTGCCATTTATTTAGCAATAACAGCAGCTGTTTTTGAAGAAATATTTTATCGCGGCTTGATTTGGCGGCTCGTGTATTCCTCAAGCATTAAATACAATAAGTCAGTCATGTACGTAGCAGTATCTTCGGTTTTATTTGGGTTGGTGCACTGGGAAAATGGTTTGCCAGAGGTGCTTTCTGCAATGGTATTTGGCATCGCGGCTTGCATATTATACCTGCGGTTACGTAACTTAATTCCATTAATGATTGCGCATTTCTTTATTGATATAGTCAATTTCTGGTAAAGTACGGGTGTAAGGACGAGGAAACCATTTTTTCATTAATAAGGGTGTTGTTATGGCTAAAATCTTTTCAGATGCGTGGATGAAAAAGTTTGCAGAACTTTGGAATGCGGATAAAGAAATGATCGAAAAATTATCAGCAGTAAATTTTTCATCAACAATCGGTTTTGGTAGTAGTGAAGACGATACACCTGCAGGAATTGTTGAAGTTGCTAATGGAAAAATTATCTATGCCGGCGACTTCAAGGGACAAACACTTGATTGGGACATGCGAGCTGACATGGAATCGTGGAAAGAATGGCTAACTGATGGATTTGGGTTTAATAAGCTCGGCGTTGCTGTCTCTTCCGGAAAATTACAATTTTTAAACGGTGATTACAGGAAAATGATAAGAAACCCTAATATGGCAGGGCCTTTTCTTCGTCATTTTGAATTAATGTCAAACTTAGACACTGATTTTGTTCGCTAGTTAATCGATTAAATTCTTAAAGTATTTATATGACACTCCCTTTTAGCGCTTTACCAGGCAGTCGCGAAAGACAACTTCAGCGACAATTTAACAATCCACTTTTTTCCGAACAACAGAGAAATATTTCGCCTGAAGAATTAAAAAAAATTCAGGATGAAGAGCTGGCTCAGTTAACTGTTTTTAGTAAAGATTTTCAGAAGCTTTTTGATTCCGCAAGCCAACTAGCTGAAAATGTCCAAAGCGATATTATTCTAAAAATCAAAGAAGATGCAGATCGTTTGTTTGAACGTGCCGCTAGCCTCCCTGGCGATTTAAGCAACGCACAAGAATCTTTACTGAAACTTATCGGCGTTATCATGCAGGCTGTTAAAGTAGGAGCGGGGGAAGATCAAAAAGCGCTTTCAGAGTTACAACAAGAGACCGAAGCCCGTGCTATGCATATGGAGCTAATGAAAGTTCCACTGGTTGTCGACTTGTTGAACCCGGAATCGCTGATTGACCCAGAAAATTTAGCAGCGACAATGTTATCAACTGAGCTGAATGAGTTGGAAGCTGGATTAAAGTTATTTGAAGTAGAGCAAATAGCGCAACTTCATGATGACGGAAAAATCTTAATTGAAGCATGCGCTCAGAAAGGCAATGATATGAAACAAGCTCAAGCAAGATTAGATATCATCGCCAACGCGCTAGATTAAATATATTTTTTAAATGGAATGAAGTAATTTTAGTAATGGATAAACAAGTCATTGTGTTTTCAATAGCCGCTGCCGTAGTTGTTGCTGTGCTTTTATTTTTGTTTTTCCGATCTTACCGACGCAACCAGCATCAACGTCAGATTAATAAATTAATTAAAGATTTATCGCATAAATCATTAAGAAATGTTTTATTCCCAGATAGCGTAGATGGGCAGATATGGATTGACTGTCTGTTGTTGACTGATGGCGGCCTGATTGTTTTAGACATTAGAGATTATGTGGGGCATTTGTTTGGTGGGGATAACATTAATGAATGGACGCAGATGATTGGCGTTAGAAGTCATAAATTTGCAAACCCTCTTATTGAATTGCCGGCGAGAGTTAACGCAGTACAAGAAGTGGTTGGCGATATTCCAGTTATTGGACATATTGTTTTCACCCGGCGAGGTTCATTCCAAAAAGGGAAACCGGAAGGGGTTTACATGGTCGATGATGTGTTTGAACAATTAACTCCCTTCTTGCGCCCAGCGTTACCTGCTGAAAAATTAGATAAAGCCTGGCAAGCGATTCTTGCTGTGAAAAAATCGGGGTAACGGCGAATGGAACGGGCGCAGTTTCAGCGGTTACAGCAATTATTGTCATGCCCAACAGCGCCATTTCGAGAAACGATTGTTGTTGCGGAAGTTGAGCGGCAATTGCAAAAATCTGGTGTAGCCTATTTTTTTGATCCACATGGCAATATTGTCGTTGGTGCATCTTCAGAGCAAGCCTATAAAAAAATACTAAGTCAGCGCAGTAAAGAACCGGTAAGAGTATTTGTTGCACATATGGATCACCCTGGTTTTCATGGTGTGCGCTGGATAAATGCCACGCGATTGTCAGTCAAGTGGTTTGGTGGTTCTCCAAAAAAACATTTGAATGGAAGCAGGGTTTGGCTAGCATCAGATGAAGGTACGCTAGTTCGTGGCGTATTAAAAAAAGTAAAAATCCGACAAGACAAACGCGCGATTGAAACAGCAGAAGTTGTGATTGATAAACAAGACAGCAGTGTGTTTAAAGTATCTGCAAGTAAACTCTTTGGCGGTTTTGATTTTCGTAAGCCGGTTTGGCGAAGCGGCAAGCGAATTTATACACGCGCTGCTGATGATTTACTTGGCGTATTTGCTGTGCTTGAGACAGCAAAAAAAATGAAATCAAAATCCAAAGCAGCCAAGCAACCTGCCTTTATTGGCTTGTTAACGCGCGGCGAAGAAGTTGGCTTTGTCGGCGCAGTAGCACACCTTGAATCGGGTTGGTTATCTAATGCTGTGCGTCCGGTGGTTGCCGTTAGCCTGGAAGCCTCGCGTACATTACCGGGCGCCATCATTGGTAAAGGACCCGTTGTTCGCTTAGGTGATTGGCGCACTGTGTTTGATCCGAGTGGTTTAAAAGTATTGTCTGATCTGGCCCAAAAGTTGTTACCTAAAAAACATCAGCGACGCGTTATGGACGGAGGGTCGTGTGAAGCGACGGCAATGACCGCATGGGGTATCACGACAATAGGCATTTCATTGCCATTGGGCAATTATCATAACGAAGGTTATGAAGGGGGCATGGATTGCATTGCACCGTGTGGGCCGGCACCTGAGTTTGTACACTTGGATGATATTGAAGGTGAATTAAAATTATGTGCTGGTTTGATGAAAGCGGGATTGGACTGGGGTGATCCGTGGCAGCAACAACGGCAGCGCTTACGAAAAAACCTTAAATCTTTGCAGCGCTATTTGTGATGTGTTGTATCGACTAGTTGAGCTACCACTCAAAGCAGCTACTAAAAATATTTCGGCTCTTTCTGCTTTATACTGAAAGCGGCCGTTTGCCTTCATATAGTGATAGGCTGAAATTCAGAGCCAAAGCAGACATTCAAAAAATTAGCTTTAGTGTTATTTTAAGCATATTAGACTTTCTACTTATTATGGAATTGAACTAATAAGGTAAAAAGTAAGTCGAACGCATACAGAACAGTATTGCTCTGTATATTAGGTTTTTCATTTTCCATAAATGTCTTAAGGGAAATCGAAAATACTTTCTGCAGACAGTATAAAATTGTTAGTTAACGTTTGAATTTATTGCTACAATCAAACAATGTGTACTTGGCGAAAACATATTTCTCGTAACAAATCAGTTAGCTGGCTAGTGCTGATTGCTGTTGCTATGTTGTCGCTTTTCCCTGTACATATGCATTTGCATCATGATGAAGATGTTTTAGCTTTATCACACCATGACCAAGAATTTGTACTTAACTCTTCCGGTCATGAAACTACTCTTCATGCTATTTCAGAAACAGCAGGACATAGCGAACATCACGAAGATACAGAGGTTGTCTCTGCCATATCAGATAGCCTGTTAAAGAAAAGTAGTAATAGTCCTCTTTTTGTCGCAATACTGATTGGGATTGTGGTTATATTAGGCGTTATATTATCGCCTCACATTCCCCTTCGTCTATACGTTTTTACCCGTTTTCATAAACGATATATTTATAGTAATCCTCCTCTTAGAGCGCCACCTCTCTATTAATTTTTACCCCACTTAATAAATGCAGCCGGTATTTGGCCGGTATCACGCTAGTTGTCTATGCGTAATTAATAAAGCCCTATTCGGGCCGCTTAACTGCGTCCGGGAGTACATGAATGATGCGATACTGGAAATTTCTAGTCATCGGGTTTGTCACTATATCTTCAGCTAATGCTGACGTTAATATTACTGCAAACCCTATTAGTTTGGAGCAGGTTGTTGTAAACGTGCTTGAACATAATCCGCAAATACTTGCGGGAGATATTGAGGCACGCGCTGCTGTTGAAAGAATTAAACAAGCACAACAATCATTGTCACCATTAACGCTTAACCTGGATCTCGAAAATGTTGCCGGCTCGGGTGCATACAATGGTAATGATCAACTGGAGACGACGCTTAGTTTTGCCAAGGTCTTAGAACTCGGACGAAAATCAGAGTTACGTGAAAGCCTTGCGAAAACCGAGGCGAATCTTCTCAAGAATGAGCAAGACGCAAAAAAACTCGATCTTCTAGCTGAAGCCACAAGGCGTTTTATAGAAGTTGTGCTTGATCAACACAAGCTAAAAATAGCAAACAATAAATTAGCACTTATAAAAGGCACCCAAGCTATTGTTGCAAAGCGAGTTAGGTTAGGTAAAAGCCCACAAGCAGAGCAGAGACGGGTAAGAATTGAGCTTGAACGCGCGAAAATAGAATTAGAGCACATTGAACATGAATTAA